>Ga0156326_110_pt1 | contig 53733 bp, 48 predicted proteins | sample RifCSPlowO2_12_FD_107974 | JGI IMG/M metagenome (GOLD analysis project Ga0156326, IMG submission 107974) | Sphingomonadales bacterium RIFCSPLOWO2_12_FULL_63_15 | reverse complement strand
CGCCCTCCGCCCTTCACCGACACCCCAACAACCGATTCTCATCTTGATTGTCGCTACGCTCGCATCCTGTCAGTCGCCGCGCAACCACGCTCGACATAAACTGCGACTGCAAAGAATATGTGTAATGTTGAGCTCAACATTACACATATTCCCGCGGGGACAGGTCGATCTCCAGAGCTTCGCGTTCCTCGTTCGATAGGTCCGTAAGTCGACGGTCGAGCATGGCTTCTGCCGTCGAGACCAGTTGCACGACCACGGCCTGCCCTTCGGCAATCGTCGTATCGATCGCGGGCAGCAGGCTTGGGAGCTTCATCGATAAAAGCAGCTGCGCGAAGAAGCGCTGCTTGGTTCCCTCGAAGATCGACAGCGCCGCGGACTTGGCACCGGAGTTGAGCGTCCCCCCGGTTTCACCGTCGACGATCCGTGTGGCTTCCAGTGCTTCGCGCAGGTTGGTGTGAATGATCGCCCAGGCCTCAGCATAGGCATCGTAGACCGCGATCTGATCCTCGGTCAGGCAATGCTCCAGGATTTCATATTCGACACCGGCGAATGAAAGGGCCCGGGCCGTGTAGAGGCCGAGCAATTTGAGATCCCGCGCGACCAGTTCCATCGCGGCGATGCCGCCATCGCGAATATCGGCAACGAAGGCCTCGCGATTGGCGAAGGCGGTCTCCGGCCCCCAGAGTCCGAGGCGCGTTGCATAGGCGAGGTTATTGACGTCGGATGCTCCGGTGGCCGAGGCGTAGAGCACCCTTGCTCGGGGCAAGAGGTTCTGCAGGCGCACCCCGGCAATGCCTTGCTCCGATCCTTTGACCTTGCCCCGCGATCCTTCCCCGCCGGCAGCATTGGCCATGGCGTGCGCTTCGTCGAACACGATCACGCCGTCGAAACCTTCACCGGCCCAGGCGAGGATCTGATCGAGGCGGGTCGCGTCGCTTCGGGCCGAACGCAGGGTCGGGTAGGTCACAAAGAGAATCCCGTCGCGCATGGCGATGGGGGTGCCGAGTTTCCAGGACGACAGCGGCTGGATGTCGATCGGGAGACCGCCAAGGGCGGCCCAGTCGCGGCGCGCGTCTTCGAGCAGCGCCTCGTTCTTCGAAATCCAGATATGGCGGCGTTCGCCGCGCACCCAGCGATCTAGAATGACGCTCGCGACCTGGCGGCCCTTACCAGCGCCGGTGCCATCCCCGAGGAAATAGCCTTGCCGGTAGACGTGACCTTCCGCCGATGCCTTGAGCGAACAGCCTTTGTCCTCCGGTTCGAATCGGCCGGGAAGGTCGCGCGCATGAGCACTCGCGGCATAGATCAGGGTCTCCGCCTGGGCAGCAGACAGAAGCCCCTTGGGAACCAGTCCATCCGGAAGCTGCGGCACCGCCTCTGGCTTGGGTGCCGAGATCGAACCCATGGCAACGGACTCAACCAGCGCCGTCGGATGCTCGGCCGCGCCATGGATCACGATCCTGCTCGGTCGATAGGGCAGATAGTGGCCGACTTGGATCCCAAGCGGCGCAGGGATTTCAAGCGCCTCGTAGGTCAGCGCGCCGATGGCCATCGACGCTGCAGGCGTGATCCTCGCCGGGGCCGGAAGCAGTCTGCGCGGGCCGGCTACCAAATGGAACGGCGCACGAGCCGGGAGGATTGATTGTTCAGGAGCTACCTGTCTGCTGTCGCGAGCAGGCAAGGCATTGATTAGATCGACCAGCTGGGGGAAGTCGTTCTTACGGATCGCAACAGGCTCATTGGCGCCCTCCACCTTATCGAGCACCAGCAGCCGCGTGGTGATCCCGGTGCCGCTCTTGATGAAAGCGCGTTCGACCGCGGCATTGAGCCGCAGAGCCACTGGCCCCTTCAGCCCCACCAGAAACCTGGTGCAATCGAACCATTCAGGCATGATCGCAACCAGCCGCCCGCCCGGGGCAAGCCTGTTCCAGGCAGACCGCAGGTGGCGCGAGCCGGTGCGACTATCGTGCCCTCGCTCGATGCCTTGCGAATAGGGCGGGTTCATCAGCACGACGCTTGGGCTGATGACCGGATCGAGCAGCTCGTCGATCAGTTCAGCGTCATAGCCAGTCGTTCGGGCAGCCGGATACAGAGCGCTCAGGCAGTCGCGTCGCAGCGGCGAAATCTCGTTCAAGGCAAGGCGTGTGCCGGCCTTGGATGCCCAGACCGCGAGCATCCCTGTTCCGGCCGACGGTTCTAGCACGAGCTCGTCTGCGACGAGCGCGCAAGCCCTGGCAGCAAGCCAGGCAAGGCGGGGCGGCGTTGCAAACTGCTGCCATTCGATCTGCTCTTCACTGCGATTGGTCTGGGTCGGAATTCGGTCCTCGAGGGAACAGAAGAACCGGTCTGCTTCCTCGATCCGGGCCGAGAGTCGGATATGATCCGATGCTTGCAGGTATTGAACTTGCGCAAGTTCGATCGCGGCGTGAGCATCGCGAACTGACCATCGCCCGAGAGCATCGCTCCCTCCAAAGTGCGCAGTCATGATACGGCTGATGTCGCCGCGTGAGAGCGTGCGGCCTGCCGCCAACTCCGAAGCCATGATCTGGGCTGCAATCGCAACAACGGGCGGTGATGGTTCATCGAAGGCAAAGGCAAGAGACGAATTGGACATGGGAACCTCCTGACGAGGTCCTGCGGCGGGCAGGCCTCAATCAGCCAAAGGCCCCCTCCCCTCTGCCCAACGGATCTGGTTTACGGGAAAGCCGGGACTTCAACTCATCGTTCCAGTCAAAACCTGGCGAGGCTGGTGCTCGTGAGTGGATGACACGATTAGGCGCAGCATAAGCCCTCAGCGCTCGCTCCTCTGCGAGAGCGCCCCCGGCGTCATTGTCGATGAACAGATAGAGCTCACGAACGCTTTCCGGGATCGCAACAAGGCCGAAGCGCTCGTTCCCGAGTGTTGCCCAGCACGGGACCCCGAACAGCTGCATTGCTGACATGGCGCTTTCGATCCCTTCGGCAAGACCCAGGCGGCCCTGCTCTGCCGGCGCAAGCCTGACCGCACCGCAGCCGAGGCTGCCCAGTGCACGCTTGGGCCGCTCAAAGCCTGCCAACTTGCTGCTTCCGATGTCGAGAAAAGTCCTGTGTACTGCGATGATGCCAATGTCGGTTGTGACTGCGGCCAGCATCGCGGGGAGAAATTGGGCGGCGCCGCGCGGCCCGAGCGGAGTGCGCGCCAGGTAACGGAGTTGATCGGCTGCGGGCAGAAGACCGCGCTGCGCAAGGTATCGTGCGACAGGGCTGTCGGAGATCGCCGTAGCCGATTGCCACAAGCGCCGTGCATTGGGGCTGAAATCGCCATGACTTTGCCGCTCGATGCTCCTGGCGTCTGCGCCGTTGAAAAGGTCGCGGCTGCGAACGCCCTGGCGATCCAGTGCCGCAATGACATCCTCATTCGGACATCCCGCGAAGCAATGAAACAGGATGGCTTTGCGCCCCAGGGTCACACTCAGCGATGGAGTACGATCGTCGTGAGCGGGGCAGCAGCACATGCCTTTGCCTCTACGCCATGTACCCTGAAGGCTTTCGACGATGGTGCGGGCGCGGCGTTCGAGTTGATGAGAATTGTTTAACGGGGGCATCGTCCTACTCCGGTTGCGGTGCCCGCCCCGTGCAGCCTCCGCTCTGCACCAGCGCCAAACCATTTTCCTACGTCATATGTTCTTTATATGTTCTCACTCGATTCGGCTATACAAGGATCGAGAAATGACAATGAAAGCTATCTTGATCGCAGGCATCGCGATCACCTCTGCTATTTCCGCCAGAGCCCAGGATTTGCCTGCGCCAGCCACAATCGAAGTGCCCGCCAGCCAAACCGAAGGGTTTCGGATCGCTGAAACATCGAACGGCTTCCAGCTGGTCGAACATGGGCTCTGGCGATCTGCCCAAGACGACCCGGCACCTGTTATGACTGTGCCGCAAAATGGTCGGGTCAACCTGCCCTACAGATACGAGCCAAAAGCCCAACCTGGCCCATCCGGCTTCAGGCGAGCAAGCTACCTGCCCCACATCTATGCGGCGGAAGCGAAGTATTCACTGCCCGCAGGCCTGCTCGATGCACTCGTTTGGACGGAATCTCGCTACAACCCTTTGGCCGTCAGTCCGGCAGGCGCCGCGGGGCTTGGGCAGCTGATGCCCGCAACGGCAAAGGACCTCGGGGTCTTCAATCGCTTCGATCCAATGGCTAACATCTTCGGCGCTGCGCGGTATCTGCGGCAGATGCTCGACAAGTTCGGCGTGGTCCACCTCGCAGTGGCTGCCTACAATGCTGGTCCAGGGGCGGTCGAACGCGCAGGCGGCATTCCCCGCAATGGCGAGACGCCTGGATATGTCCGCGAAGTCCTTCGCCATTGGCGCTTCTAGAGATCGGCTCGAAATGGCCGGAGCAGGGTCCATCGTCCTGCGGTTTGTGGCTGGGCGGTTTTGTAGTGGGTGAGATCCCCTTTGAGATTAGCCGTCTTTGGCCTCGGCTGGGTACTTGGCTGCGATCTGCATTACCTCCTTACCCCACAACGCCAACGCCTCGCGTTTCTCGTTGGTATACTGGTGACGGTGATAGACCCCAGCGACGCCAGCCATAGCTGATCCTGACTGGTGATTGAGGACCGCCTCAGAAACCACCAAGGGTATACCAAGACGCTGGAGACCGGTTGCCACCGTCCGTCGAATATCATGCATTGTGAAGTGACCGGCCTCATAGCCGAGCTTCTCGTCCACGCTTGCTCTAATCCGCTTCCAGGCCTTCGATAGTCCGCTGACGCTGTTCGTATTGGTGACCTTCGATGCCAACAGGATCTGGGATTGCTTGTGGGCCTCGTCGGGGTCGATGCCAGCCGCCATGAATATCTCGGTGATGACTGCCAGGGCCTGCGCGGATAGCGGCACCACATTCGCCTTGCCGTTTTTCGCTCGGTCACCCGGAACTGTCCAGACTTTCGCCTTGAAATCGAACTCGTCGCACGCGGCATCGAGCACCTCGCCCCGGCGCTGAGCCGTAAGGACAAGCATCTGCACAAGATGACCGAATGGATAGCCATCCTCGACAGCAGACTGCCATAGTGCCGCTAGCTCGCGGTCGCTCAGTACACGATCTCGAGGTTCATTCCGCTTCGGGCGCCACGCATCCCGGCAGGGGTTGGCTGGCATATGCTCAAGTCTGGTGAGCGCCCACGTGTAGAAGGTCGAAAGATGGCGATACACGATGCGCGCCATCGTCAGGGTTTCCTTGCCCCGCTCGAACGCAATCTTCTCAACGAAGCGGCTCACGTCACTTCGGGTAATGGAGTCCGCGAGCCGGTCTCCAATCTCCGGTTCAATGTACTTTCGGAAGACCCGATCGAACTCCCTCGCGCTCCGTTTTTTGCCCTCGATCTGCTGAGCAAGGTACGTCTCGTAGAGCTCCGCGACTGTCCCGACGCCTTTTGATCCCTTTCTTTTTGCGCCCGCTTTTCTGGCGATGCTCTTGCCCTGCTCGACATCGACAAGCAGATCGCGCGCCTTCTTGCGGGCGTGGGCCAGGGTGAAACTCGGACCATGGCGTCCGATCGTCACATTCAACCACTTGCCCTGAACCCGCTTGCGCAGAATGTACGTCTTGATACCACTGGCACCCATGCGGAGCCTAAGTCCGGGGACGATACCATCGGCGAGCTCAATCTGACCCGCAGCCGGCGCCTTCAGCCCTGCGATCTTAGCGTCCGTCAAACCTACTTTGTTCGCCATATGTACCTGCTACCTTAGGTAGCTTTTTGTAGTGGATACTGGCGAACATTTCAAGAACAATGCGGACTCTGAATCCCAGAATTCCGCCATTTTTGGACACATGCGGACGTGCTAGGACCCTCTGATCATGGCTCTTAATCAGCGGGTCCTTGGTTCGAGCCCAAGTGCGTCCACCAAAAACTTCGCTAAAATCAAGAAGTTAGAAGACCCCCTCGGGGTCGTATTTTTCTCCATCGCAGGTTTGCGCTACACTTTGCGCTACAAATTAGACGTGATGTGAGGTTCATCCACGTTCGACAATTTTCCGCCAGGTGACAGCCGACACGCACCAGGACCGGCGTTTGGCCGAACGATATCCGCCAAAACGAATCGCTCGCCTCGAGACGATTTCATTCAGCCAAAAAGGTGGCCGCTTAGGTCAGCCCGCTGGAGGAAAACGAGAGGCGCGTGCGAGTGCGCGGTCGGCAAGCCATTGATCGATCTCGTCCTCGATCCAACGGTTCGTTCCTACACCGAGCTTGAGAGGCGGTGGAAAGCAGCCCCTTTGAATCAGTCGATGCAAATGTTGCCGGGTGAAGGGAATACCCTTCGCTTTGAGGTCGGGAAAGGCCAGCAGGCTAGACATCGATGCGTCCACAATGTTTGGTGATTGAGATTGGTGGGGCAGCGCCGTTCGAGCAATGACTGCACGACTGGCCGACGTGGCTGATTTCCGGAGGTCCGTTAATTGGTAGCATCGCTGGCGGCTTTCCCTGCGTCGAAGATGACCGCTCCGAACCGTCCCCGGAGTTTCGTTGCTACTGAACCGGCGTAGCGGCGTTGCCGCCACACTGTCGGGCTGTGATAGGCGCCGATTGCCTTCCAATAGTCGCGCGTGACGGCCAGTCCGGAGAGAAAAATCCACCGCGCTGCCTCGACGTTGAAGCAGGCATCCTGCTTCAGCCAATGGCGGATGTGGCGCTCCGGCCGCCCGGTGACGGCGGCCAGCCGGGGCACCCACCAACTGTTGACCTGCAACGGCCCGAGATCGTGGCTGCCGTCACTGTTTGCGATCTCCGCACCTATCCAACCGCCCTCCTGATCTCGCAGTCCCCAGAGGGTCTTTTCGAGCCAACCGCGACCGGCCGCCGACCGAGCGATGCAGGCCGCAACGATCCGCTCGTCGGCTGTCCGCTGCTGCGCGGCACTGGCCTCCAGTGATTGGAGAGGGCTGGCGACGCTCACCGTCGATAGGGTCACCCGAAGGAGGATCGGCACGATCCTTCGCCAAGCGATCGTTCTTTGGAACGCGGCCTTAATGATCATGGCCGACCGCCTGATCATGCTGCTGAACCGGGGCCGGGTCTGACCGTGGGGCCGCGGTAGGTGTGTGCTGGCTCTCCTCGACGCTGCGCGTCAGGATGTTCGTGAGCCACCGATCTACGGCCTCCGCCGCAGATTGCGCTCGACCGGCGAGCAGATGGGCCAAGCCACCTGGTTCCGCGCGCTCATGGCAACGACCGAGGGCTATGCGTCGGCGCTTGAGAGCCAGGCGTCGGCCTCCGGCACCCGCGCCCGGGCTGGCGCGGCTGCGAGCTTCGGGGATTTCGGCGAGCGTTCCACCTTCGGCACCAACCGCGCCTTCGGCGAAGCCAACCGAATCCTCGGGGAGCGCCCCGGCACGGCCGGAGGCACGGCATTCGCGCTCGGCGGCATCGAGGGAGCCCGGCAGATGGGCAGCCTGGCGCCCGCGTTGAACGGCCGCGACCTGGGCGACCCGCAGGTAGCACGGGCGGTCCAGGCCAATGCCGCAACCAGCGCGATCCACCAGTTCGCGGAGAAGGACGCGCTCCGGCGTCTTGGCACCAATTATTTCGGCGGGGGCGAGGCGGGCGAGAAGGCGTTCGGCGCATTTGCGCAGAATCTGGTCCAATGGCGCGCGTTCGGCGACCAGCGCGCTTACGGGATGATGATGCAGGCGGCGACGCGCCATTTCGAGCGGGGCGGTTATTCGGCAAAGGATGCCGCGTTGAAGGCGTCGGGTGTGATCGGCGAGGCGCAGTCCGATCCGACCTTCGCCAAACTGATCGCCAATACCTATGACCAGGAACAGATGCTCGCCAACGATCTGACGTCGGCGCAGGTCCAGGTCGGCGCAATGGAAGGGCGACGAGACTTCGCCGGGGACAATGTCGCAGGCATCGAGCGCGGCAATGTCGCGACCGAGCAGGCGCTGCGCACCGGCACCAACCAGGGTCAACGCGACGCCGCGCAGATGCTCGGCCTCTCCCCACAGGAGACCGCGCGCCGCATCGGCTTCGTCAACGCGCTTTCCGGCGAAGCCCGCAGCTCCGCCATCTCCCAACTCTCCCGCGCAACTGGCCGCAACGAGGCGCAGGTGCTTCACGCCCTCGAAACCTACAATGCCGCAACCCAGGTCGGCACCGCTGACGGCGCAACGGCCGAGGCAGGCCGTGAGGGCACTAGCGTCTATGGCCGGACACGCGAGGCCGCTGGCTATGACTTCGCGGAGCGCTCGGGCAAGCTCGATGCCCAGCGCGAGGTGGGAACCGGCGGCACGCGCGCGGCGGCGCGGATCGGAGAGCAGCGCCGGCAGTCCGATAATTTCGGGTTTGCCGAGGGTGCCGCAGCGGCCGGCGTCTCGACGCGCGAGGCTGCGCGCCTCGACAGCTTCATCCAGGCGCTGAGCCGGACTGCCGGCAATCAGGTCGATATGGCGGAAGGCGGCGCCGCCGGTATCGCCGATCGCGCCGGCAACGAACGCATGTCGCGCATCGTCGAGAACGAGCGGCTCAGCCGAATGCAGGGGCTGCTACGCGGCCACGGCATCACCATGTCGAAGCGCGAGTTGGCGATGGCGCAAAATGGCGATCTCGCGATGAACCTGACCGCGGATCAGGCAGGTCAGTTGCTCCGTGCCGGGCTCATCAACGACAGTCAGTTTGGTGCGCTTGCGCAGGGCGGTCATGCCCGCTTCAGCTTTGCCGAGAATGACTTGCTCGTATCCAGCAGCGCCGGGTTTCAGCGATCCGCGCGCAATGACACCAGCACGCGGTTCGAGGCAGGCAAGCAGGCCGGCCCCGATACCATCGAACATTTCATGGGCGGCGGCGAGGAAGGGCGCGCTGCCATGGCCAACTGGTTGCGTGGCGGGTTCGAGATGGACCGAAAGGGTGACTGGCGGCTGAAGCCGCAGGTCGCCGACACGCTTCAGCGCGATGTTCAGGCCGTGATCGCCCAGACAGGTTGGCAGCGTTCGCTGAGCCGCTCGGCAGACAAGCAGAATTCGATGGGGACCATGGTTGACTTGAGCATCGGCGGCGATCCGTAACATACCCATAGCACCAGCGCAGGCGACACAACTCGCCGAGCATTTCGGCAAGCAATATATCGAACCATGATGCGACACCGGAGGAATGCGGCATAGTCGCGAAGAGCTAGAATCAGGATCACCATGCGAACAGAACTCGATCATCTCCCACTAGCGAAGCGACGCGAACTCGATCGCGTGGTTCAGATTCTGTTCGAAGAATTCGAAGACGCGCACGGCAAGCCGGATGGGCAGCGCAAGCTCGGCCGCATCCTGAAAATCATCCTCTATGGTTCATACGCACGGGGCGGCTGGGTCGATGAACCGCACACGGCGAAAGGATATCAGTCGGATTTCGACCTGTTGATTATCGTCAATCAGAAGGAACTGACCGATCGGTTTGATTACTGGGAGAAGGCAGACGAACGCCTGGACCGTGAACGAACGATCACTCAGAATTTGAAGACGCCGGTAAACTTCATCATCCACACCTTGCAGGAGGTGAATGATGGCCTCGCTCACGGTCGATCCTTCTTCATCGACGTCAGGCGCGACGGCATTGTGCTCTATGAGGTCGACGACACGGAGCTTCTCCAACCGAAGCCCAAGAATGCACAGCAAGCCCACGAATTAGCTCAGGAATATTTCGATGACTGGTTTCCCGCCGCGATAGACGCGCAGAAGATCTTCCACTTCTGCCTATCCCAGAAGGCATATCGTGACGCCGCCTTCAATCTCAATCAGGCGTGCGAGCGGCTATACCATTGTGTGCTGTTGGTCATGAATTTCTATACCCCGCACGTCCACAATCTGAAGTTCCTGCGAACGCAGGCAGAGCGTACCTCGGCACGCCTTATCCACGCATGGCCGAGAGAAACACGGCAGCAAAAGGCTCAGTTCATCAAGCTGAGGGATGCATATGTGAAAGCGCGCTTCTCAAAACATTACCGTATTACCGAGGAGGAATTGTCCTGGCTTGCCGAACGTGTCGACCTGCTGCGCTGGCGTGAGGCCGGCCAAGCCCGGCACCACCGAGAACAGGCGCGAGAGCACTTTCCACGCGGCGGCGCGCTGGGTTCGCTCCGGGTCCATTTCATCCGCGGCAGAGGCCGCCCGGCCAACCAAGGTCCGCGCATCGTCGCGCTGCTGCTGTTCCTGGATGCCCGCCTGGCCAACGCCGACGCGTACCAATTCCTGGATGAACTCGTCCGCCCACCAATCCTCGAAGGGCACGTTGCCCCCGTTATTGGCGGCTGCGACACCAAACTCATCGGTCGTTGACGTCACAGAGCGCATGCTGTGCTGGCCCGGAGGGACAAGGGCCAGGAACGTCGGCTGGGAGGGTGAATTGCGCAGGTTGAGCAAATGGGTGTCGTCGCAACAGCCAGACACGCCGACCGGCGGGTTCTCCTCGCCCGGGGCCAAGCTTGGCAGCTGAAGCAGGATGGGCACCTTCGGGCCTACCTCGCCATCGACGGCCAACAAGTCGAAGACCTTAGCCAGGATTTCCTTCTGGGGGCCGTGGAAGATCAGCCGCACTTCACCATGCTCGCCACCCGGGGCTTGCGAAAGCTTGTCACGAATGAGATCCGCGATGGTGGATGCCAAGCGGTTCATGCGGTTTCTTCCTGGCGGGTGGGAAAGGGCGGCACGAGCAGCATGCCGCTTTCCGCATCGGGGCTGTCGAGCACCAACCCGAGCATGCGTAGCTGATGGCCGAGGTCGTTCGTCGCGATATCCCGATAGTCGACGATCGCCCCGTATCCGGCCAGATGCTGGGACAGGCGGCGCGGGTTCGCCGCTGTCCATCGGGTAGATCCGGTGCTTCTTGAGGCCGTAGGTCTTGCGGCTTTCGTCATTCATGCGGACGCCCTTGCGACATTCCACGAGGATGCGGGCGAATCGCTCCCTCACGTCGTCACGGTGACGGGCGAGGCGCATGCTATCCATGCTGCCATCGTGCCCGGCTTGCATTAGCCGCTGGTAGGTCGTCGTCGGCGCGCCATATTTTACCTCGCGGAAGCCGCGCGTCGATTCCGGGTCGGTGCAGTCGATCATCTCACGGCCAGCGGTCTCCAGGTCTGATAACGCACTGGAGGCGCTGACTGCCTCGGGAAGGCCAAGCTCCTTGAGCTGCGCAAGCCGCGCTTCCTCGAGCAGCACGAACATCCGCGCGATACCGCCGTCCAGCCATTCGCATAGGTCCTTCCGGATGCCGACGGCGATCAGGCGCGAGCGACGCTGGGGTACGCCGAACCGGGACGAATCCACCAGCATGGCCTCCATCTTGTACCCAGCCACGTCGAGGCTATCGACGAGCTTGTCATAGAAGGACTTCGGCTTCTCGACCTGCTCGCCGGGAACCGGGAGGTCAACGACGTTTCGACGCGCATGGGCGACGCGCATCCCTGGCACGTTCTCCAGGATGAGGGCCTGTGGCTGGAGCGCGCCGACGACCTCCACGTATTTTTCGAACAACAGATTGCGAGGGTCTCCCTCGACGCGCCGCCCCGCAAAACTGAAGCCCTGGCAGGGCGGTCCACCAGCCAACACGTCGATCGTGCCCTGCAACCCGACCAAGTCATCCTTGTGCTGCGCGAGGAGGAGCTCGATGTCCCAAGCCTGCTTCGCAAGCCAGGCCGGCCAATCAAAGGCGACGCTGGGCAGCGGGCTTTCGATGAAGTTAGCCGAAAAAGTCTCGAAGGCCATCGGATCGCGCTCGATCGCGAACTTGCCCTTCAGTCCGGCCTGCGACAGCCCAAGTGAAAGGCCTCCGCACCCTGCAAATAAATCGGCGAAACTATAAGACTTCATCGGCCACTAAATACCTCGTTGGCTTGCAGGCTATCCGGCGAGGCTAGCTTCAAGTTCCCATTATTCTGGCCAAGGAAAATAACGGCCCAGGCCAGAGGCCTGGCCGGCGATGTTGTCTCGACTTACCCGGGCCCATCAGGAGCATAGCAACGTCGCGACGATCCTACCACCGCGAAGAGATCGGGTCAGCGTCGAAGATAGCCGAACGGTGGCACCGCGTGTGGGAATCTCGAAGAACTGGCACGTAGGGGGTATTGCCACCACCCTCGTGGCATCGGAGCTGACGCTTCCCAGGGTGCGCGCTCAGCCGTCGGTCGATGCTCTCGGCGAGGAATTTCGCAGCCGTCACGTCCGGCCGCGTGATTCGCATGATGAGCGTCGGTACGCCTGGCGCGACATCGCTTTCCTTGGGATCCCTTCGGGGTTCGCGGTCACGACGATGATGCTGCGAATGAGGCGGCCGCAATGCTCGATCGCCCATTGCACCTCGCAGATTCTATCCTTGTTCCCATCCCGCCCCCGCAAGACATCGAGGTATGCCTCGGTGTCGGGCATCATAGCCGCCTTTCCCAACGACCTCCCCGTCTGGACATGCCAGCGAGGTGATGGCGGCCGTCCCGCCGTCTGGGCGACGCGCTGCCCACACCCAAAATCCGGTTGGTCGTTGCCCGTCCCGAAATTAGGCGGTCGCATAATTTAGCGGTGGAACCGCGCCCCTCCATCAGGATGCGGCTGTCTTCGGCTTCCGGCCACGCCGCTTGGGTGCTGGCGCCGCTGGCGCGGGGAGCGGCGGCGTTCCCCGCCCCTTCCGCCCGAGGCCGATTTTCTTGGCGAGGCTCCGGCGCTGCTCAGCGTAGTTGGGCGCGACCATCGGATAATCCGCAGGAAGCTTCCACTTCGCTCGATAGGCATCGGGCGTAAGCTGATAGTGGGTCATGAGATGCCGCTTGAGCATCTTCAGCTTCTTTCCATCCTCGAGGCAAACGATGAAGTCCGGCTTGATCGATGTGCGGACGGAAACCGCCGGCTTCTGCTGTTCCTCCGCTACGGGCGCCGGCACGCTGCCGAGGCTGGCGAGAGAGCCGTGGACATTGGCAATGAGCACCGGAAGATCACCGACCGCGACGCTGTTGTTGGCGACGTGCGCGGAAACAATGTCGGCCGTGAGCGCGAGAAGATCGAGCGTGCTGTCGGTCGTGTCGCTCATGAGCTTCCTTTGTGATGGAAAAGCGTCGCGGCCGGGGCAGCCGCCTTTGGTGGCCGATGCTATTTCGAACGGGTGCGTCTTGGCAATGATCGATCGCCCCATGCCGCTCGTCGCCACTGAAGCGGCGTTGTCCCAACTCGCCGGACAAAGGTGTTGGTGAAATGGCTTTGATCGACAAAGCCGCATTCGAGCGCGATCTCTGCCAGCGGGTAATGCGATTGTGCCAGAAGGTCCTTGGCGAGAACAATCCTCTGTCCGATAAACCAGGTGTACGGCGCGATCCCGACCGTGTTGGTGAAAGCCCGGACGAAATAGCTCATCGACAACCGGCAAGCGCGCGCGAGGTCGGAGATCGCAATGGTTTCTCCGAGGTTCGCGCTCATGGTTTCCTTCGCCAGCCGCTCCTGCCACGACGCCAGGCGAGGCCCAGTGGGCGAATAGGCTGTCCGGCGCTCCCGCCTTCCCGCCTGCGCCAAAAGAGAGGACGCGCAATCACCCTGCCGCGAAACGCGCGCGTTGGGATACTCGCCGGCCTTCAACCGCGCCTTGCCGCCATCGCGACCCCCGGAGGGACAATGGGCAGGCTACGGACGCGGAACGCGGTCTGATCGCCGATCCCAATAGTCGCCACGCGTGGGACATTGACGCCTGGAAAGGGCGTCCGTGTCAGGACACGGCGTGAGGACCCTATTACTCCCTGTCGTCCCTGACACTTGGCGAGACGAAAAGGCGGCCCTCCGGCTGCAAATATTTCTTGGAGACAGAGGAATTTGCGGAGCCGGTGGTCGCGGGGCCTGAATCCTGCGCATCGTCCGCGCGTTGCGGTCAGCGGTCAGAGTGCTCCGGCACTACCGTGATGTAGTGGTAGCAGATGCAGAGTCACAGGAAGGCTCGCCACAAAGAGCCACCCGCAGATACCGTTCAGCGCGTGCCAATTCCTTCTGGACGGTACGCTTGTGGAGCCCGAATTTGGCGGCAATCTCGGCCTGCGTCTTCTCGTCGCGCCAGGCGGCCAGGAAGATGTCGCGCCTCTGGGCCGGCAGGGTCTCGAGCGCGTCAAGCACCCGGGCCAGCGCAAGCCTTGCGGTTGCCGCGCGCTCAGGATCCGGCGCGTCGTCGGTGAGATCGACGACTGCGGCGGCATCGGCAGGCGTGAACAGCATTTCATGGCGTCGCCGGTTCTTCGCCAGATTGATTGCCATTCGATAGAGATAGGCGAGTGGATTCCTGATCTCTCCAACGGCTGCGCCCCTCTCGAGCTTGAGATAGGCGTCATGGAGCGCCTCCGCCGCGGCATCTGGTGATCGCAACGCACCGCTGAGCCTGACGAGCAGCAAATCATATTCTGTCTCCAGCAGGGCAAGCAGACGCTCGAGGGCCGCGTCCGCAATGGGCTCGGAACGGGATGAGCCGCCGGAAACCGCAAGGCCCCGCCATTCAGAAGCGCCGCGCTGCCCGCGAAAAGGTAAAGCGCCGCTGTCCTTCACGGGCGCCATCGACACAGCCGCCTCGCTGGCCGTTCGGACTGGGCCTTTCTCTTGCTGCGTACACTCCAAAGCCCACTGATCGCCAGATCTCGAGCAGGCTGACAGAGCCGCGATATGGTGTGCTCATCGGGCAAGGAAGCGTCCATCTTCCGGGGTGGCGCGATCGGCGGCGTCAGCGCGTGGTCGATCTCCCAACCTGGCACGCGCCCCACTTGCGAGTCAATCGCAACAACATGGCTACTATCAGCGGACTCAAGGATTTTTCACGAACAGGATTGTCTTTCGATAAGTTCATCAACTTCAACCTTTCGTCATGCACCATTGAATATTTCGCGCGTATTATTGTCATACGACAATTCCCTCCCCCCTTTGTGAGGAAATGTCCGGACCAGCCTTGAGGCCGTCGCGACCAAGGCAGAGGCCGAAGGCGAGGAACACGCCTGTCGGTATTCAGCGGAACCAGTTCACGCACTTTGCGCCGGGGGACCGATGGGATGCTGCGCAGTCGGACCTGAGTCCGCTTCCCCTCGATCGTCGTGCGATCGCGGCAACCCTCGCCGACCGTATCGCGCATAAAGCGTTGGCAACACGAACAGCGTCAGCAGAGTCGCGGAAATCAGGCCTCCGATGACGACCGTCGCCAGGGGCTTTTGAACTTCGGCGCCGGCTCCGTGTCCAAGCGCCATGGGCACGAACCCCAGCGACGCGACCAAAGCGGTCATCGCCACCGGCCGCAAGCGGAGCAACGCACCCTCGCGGCTGGCCCGGACACGGTCCATTCCCCCCCGCATCAAATCCTGGATCGAGGTGACCATCACCAGGCCGTTGAGCACCGCGATGCCGGAGAGCGCGATGAACCCCACCGCCGCCGAGATCGAGAAAGGCATGCCGCGCAGCATCAGGGCAGCGACGCCGCCGACCAGCGCCAGCGGTATGCTGGTGAACACGATTGCCGCGTCGCGCGCACTGCCGAGCGCGCCATAGAGCAGCAGCAGGATCAGCGCGAAACAGGCGGGGACGACCAGCATCAGACGGTCGCGTGCGGAGGCGAGATTCTCGAACTGGCCGCCCCATTCGAGGAAGATGCCGGCGGGCAACCGAACATCCTTGGCGATGGCAGCCTGCCCGTTTGAAGATGCTATGGACATAGCCGCGCACCCGCTTGGCGGTCTCGATCGATCCTCTCGCCTCGATCCTTCGCAGCGCGCGCAGGATCGCCTCGCTTTCTATGTCGCCGACTGGAATGCTTCCAAATTGCGGAAAGAGATCGCGTTCCAGCCGATTCTTGACACGCGTATAATTGGAAAGCGACCAAGTCGGTTTCATGTCTGCGAGCCATTCGTTGCCGAGCTTGCGGAACGTCGCCTCCGATGCCGCCCGGCGCTGCATCTTCACCTTCTTCTTCTCGATGGCAGGGTTTTTGCCCTGTGCGAGAAGTTCGGCGGCCTTTGTGCGAGCCTCCCGCGCGGCGACCAAGCCGAGCTCGGGAAACTTACCCAGGGTCAAAAGGCGCTCGCGCTCGCCGAAGCGATATTTAAAGCGCCATGACTTTCCTCCCGCCGGCGAGACGATCAGGAACAAGCCTTTCGAATCAAACAATTTATAATCCCGCGATGCGGGCTTGGCGTTTGCAATCTTATTATGTGTGAGTGCCATCGGAAAAATACCCCAAAATCGGAGCTCCGATACCCCCAAATCTACCCCTCGATTCGTGAACAGTTTCAAACTGCTACGGACTATCCTGAACGCTCATGGCTGTATAATCCTTTGTTTTACAAGGGATTATTGATAGCATGGAATAGTGCTGGATGGTAGTTTTGGTGGGCCCGGCAGGAATCGAACCCGCAACCTAGCCGTTATGAGCGGCCAGCTCTAACCGTTGAGCTACAGGCCCCACCTGAACGCGGGATTAGGCAGCATCAGGCGGCTTGGCAAGCCTCTGCGCGCATTGGAACAGCAGCCAGCAATTGATTCAGGCTTGCCGGGCGAACCCCACGGCGCGCCAGATGGTTCAACACGGCATCCCACCACCGGTAAAAGGCGGTCCGATCCGCCTCGTCGCGCACATAGGGCGTATGGCCAGGCTCCAGCGTGGGCGAGTGAAAGCTGAAATTGAGCAATGGCACGCCTTCTTCCATCAAGGCGTCGATGGCCATCATCGCCTCCTGCGCGGACACCCCTTCCGGCGTAAGCGGCACGCGGCTCAGCAATCGCGCCCGCGCCATCGCGCCCGCCAATGGCCCCATCGTCTGCGCCGCACGGTACAAGCGCTCGCCTGCCCCGCGCAGCAGCCCGACGAAGGCGGTTGAGAGCGGCAATTCCACCAACGTCCGGTTCGGCCCCGCCCAATAGGGGGTCAAAGGCATGCCGCCAAAATCCGGGCCATGCTGGCCGCTATAATCGAACCGACTGCGCACCGAACTGTCGAGCCGAAACCCCGCCGCTTCCAACAGCCGCGCACTGTTCGGGCCGACGCCATAGCGCCCGGCGCGATACGCGATCGGTCGCTGTCCGAATCGCTGTTCGATTCGGCGGCAGAGCGCTTCCAGCTTGGCCAGTTCGACCGCTTCGGGGAGCGAGCCGGCATAGCTGTTGGCGGCCGTCACCTCCTCGACATGCGGTGGATTGACCCAGGGATGAAGATGCGCGCCGATGTCGGCCGCACCGTCGCTCGCCCATTGCCCCATCATCGCGGCCGCCGCATCGCAATCGACCACTGGATAGTCGGTGACATAGACGGGCTTCACCCCAGCGTCCGCAAAATAGCCTTGGCCCCGCGCCATGCCGGCCAATGCCGTGACGCCATGGCCCGTCCGGCTGAACGGCGCGTTCCAGTCGAATTCCTCTTCGGTATCGACAAACAGCATGAAGCGCGTGCCGAAATCCGGCGCCAGCGCAATCCGGTCCTGGGGTTGCGGTGAATCCAGCAGGTTACCGTCGAAGGGATGAGCGTTCATGCCCATCGCTTTACCATCCAATGGTTGCCATAGGGTTTCCCCTGCCCTGATCGATCAGCCGAGGTCGGCCGCATCGTCGGCCATCGTCGCGGCCGGAATCGCCAGCAGCAACCGACCCGGTTCGATGTCCAGGCTGCCGTTGCAACTTGCGGCCAGACTGCGGATCAACCGTAGGGAAAAGCCCAGGCCCAGGAGCGGCCCATCGGCCCAATCGCCATCGGCCCCATAGCCCGGATCGAGCAACTGCCCTTCATCCAGCCCGGTCAGGCTCGACGGCCGATCGATCGCCAGCACCACGCGACCGGCGCCACCATCGGGCTGAAACCAGCAGGCACCTGTCACCGTTTCCCCCGCGGGCGCGACGGAAATCAGCGTGCGTAACAGATGCTGCACCATGCGTTCGCCCTGCACCGGGTCTATCCGCACTGGCGGCAAGGCGGGGGCGATGGCGATATCGATGGCCGCCCCCCCCGCTATGGCCTGGTCGTCGAACCGGGCCGCGATCTGTGTCACCAGCTGGTCGGGGTCCATCAGTTCTGGCGCGCTCGAACCATCGCCGCGCGACACGCGGGCGGCAAGGTCCAGATCGTCGAATGCGGCCAGCAAATGCCGCGCATCGACGGCGATCTTGCCCGCCATATCGCGATATTCGACCCCGGCCGCGCCGAATAATTCCTGCTCGATAATCTCGGCAAAGCCCAGGATCGCGTTCAGGGGCGTGCGCAATTCGTGGACCAACTGCCGCAGGGAATCGGAGGACAGACCGCTGATGGCGGCCTGTTCGGGCTGAGCTGCGACTTCATGCAGATAGGGCCGCCGCGCCTGTCCGCGATAGCCCTGAAAACGGCCGGAACGCGGATCGAAAAAGGGCGTGGCCGACAAACGCCATTCGCCGTCCATCCGTCCACCAACGATGGTGAAGCGGCCATTTTGAAAACCGCTACGCCGGGCGAAGGCCCCCGCGACATGGCCGTCCGGCCCCCTTCCGCCATCCAGCGCCACGTCGCCCAGCGACAGCCCGATCAGCGCGGCGCGCGGGCCTTGGTCGACCCATAGCAGAATGCCCGATGCGTCGGTTTCAAACGCGAATTGGCGCGGCGCTTCGATGGCATGGGCGTCTTCGGGTGCGGAGGCGACGCCGATGGGTCGGCGCGTGCTGGTGAAATGGGCGATCCGATCGACCAGATTGCGGATCTGGTCCTGATCCTGCGCGGGCGGACGCAGCGGCGTGACGACCGCCGATGGCTGCGGCACAACCGGTTCCGCCGCCATCTCTTGTGTCAGCAGCATATCGGCCTCGCCGACCATGTCCTGCCGTTCGGTTGTCAGCACCAGATCGACCGAGCCGAAGGCTTCCAGCGCCTTTCGCGCCAGCGGGCCGACATCCCTGCGTCCGCGCAAGACCCCACGCGCGGTCGGTGTCAGCCGGGGTAGCAGTTCCACCCAGGTCGCATCGGGCAATTGCGCCCGCGCCATCGCCGCTGCCGCAATCGCGGGACGGTCCTTGGCAAAGAATATAACCAGGCTGGCGGACCGGAGCCGTCGCCCAAGTTCCACGACCGTCGCGATCCGCTGCGTTTCGGATATGGCAGGGCGCAACCCTTCCAAGCGGTCGAGCAACATGTCCCGATCCGAAGCCGCCATGGGCACACGGTCGGCACGATCATGCTGCGCCATCAGGTCGACACATTGGCGCCAGGATGTCACCGCACCCAGTCCCGCACGGTCATCCGCCGCCAGCACTGTTTGCATGAGATCGTTAAAACGCACCGAAAATCCTCATCATCCGCGTCGCGCGGTCTATTGGACCTATCGTTAGGCGTTCATCGCCGCAAGGGAAAGGACGGGGCGCAGCGCGATCAAAAAGGATCGTCGCATAGTGGGACAATTGCATTGCTCTGAAACATTATTATGATGGGTGCTTCGAACAAGACAGGAAATAAGCACAATAATGGCCGGGCCGAATATCGACGACATCGACTTGCAGATCCTTGGAGAGCTGCAGGAGGATGGCAGGATGACCAATGTGGAACTGGCGCGCAAAGTGGGCTTGACCGCGCCGCCCTGCCTGCGCCGTGTCCGCGCGCTGGAGGAAGCCGGAGCCATCACCTCCTATCATGCGGTGGTCGATCCCGGCATGCTGGGCTACACCATCACCGTCTTCGCCATGGTCAGCCTCAAGAGCCAGGCCGAGGCCGACCTGATGGCATTTCAGGACCATATCGCTTTGCTGCCCGAAGTGCGCGAATGCCATATGCTGAATGGCGAGATCGACTTCATCCTGAAGGTCGTCGCCAAGGATTTGCAGAGCTTCCAGCAATTTCTGACATCGAAATTGACGCCCGCGCCCAATGTCGTGAGCGTCAAGACGTCGTTGACCATTCGCACGTCGAAAAACCTGCCAGGGGTGCCGCTGCCGGTTTGACCCGGCAGCGCGCGATCAAGCCGCTTTGCGGCTCTGCTGTTCCACCCATACAGACCAGAAGCCGGCGACACTCGCCCAATCCCCGGTTGCCTGTCCAAGCGCGGCCTGCGCGCCCGGCAGATCGCCCGAACGGGCAAGCGCAACACCCAGCCGCGCATTGATGCGCCCGGCATCGACACCGCCTTTGGTGAGCGCGATACGATAATGTTCTACCGCCTGGGGAAACTGACCCAGCGCAAAATAGCTGTCCGCCAGCGAGGCCGCATCCTTGCCGCTCGATGCGTTGGCGGCTTTCTTGGCCAGTACGGGCAGGCCAGCGATTTCCTTGGTCGCCTTGGGCGTGACGCTGGTCAGCAACTTGCTGGTGGTTGCCTGTGTCGGCGTCAGCTTGCCGCCCTTGCGTCCCGCCTCGATGATTGCCTTGGCTTCGGCATAATAGCCGGCCTTTTCGGCCAATTGCGCATAGGACTGATAATCCCGCTCGCTCGCCATAGCGCCATTTGCGGCTTGCAGACGATAGAGGTCCAACTGCAATTGCGGCTCGACGTCACCGGCCGCCAGATAATTGGTCAGCGCCGAGCGCCATTCTTCCTTGTCGCCCGCCTGCCCCAGACGATCGCGATAGAGTTGCCCGACTTCAGCCCAATCGCGCGCCTGATAGGCCATCGACAAGGCGCGATCCGTCCAGGCGATCGGCACGGGCTGCCCCGACGCGCGCTGCTGGGCGATAGCCTCCTGCACGAAACGACGCGCATCCTTGGGCTTGTTACGGCGCAAAGCGATGTCGGCGCGCAACATGGTGGCATCGACCCCGGCATAGCCGAGCGTCATGGCATAATCGAGTTGGGCGGTGGCATCGTCATAATTGCCGACCTGATAGGACAGATAGGCGGCGACAAAGCGCAAACGCGGCGCGGCCGTTGCAGGCAAGGCGCTGGTCTTGAACAGATCGGTCAACGCGATGCGCTGCGCCTGCACATCCGCCCGCATGACGGCCAACTGATATCGCAAACTGGCCGTCGCATAGGATTCGAAATCATTGGTCGGGACCAGCGCACCAATGCGCGCGCTGGCGGTGCTCACATCGCGCGCCTTGACGGCGGCATCAGCCGACTGAAGCGCGGCGCGAAACGTGTCGGACATGGTGATGGGCGGCCCTGCCACAACCAGCTTCTTTTTCGCCATGGCAGGTGCTGCGACCAATAGGGTAGCCGTCAGGGCCACCGACAGGCCGGAGGTCAAAATAGTCAATCGCCGCATGGCCTTACAGGCCTCCCCACATGCACTGCCGGGATGATCCCCGGCCTCAATCCCGTCTATGCATCAAGCCGGATCAGCGCGCCACCCCAAGAGATGGCGCGCCCGTCGGTCAGGCGCCCTTGCTGCCCAGATAGGCCAGCCACAGACCGGCGATCTGCTTGCGCGCGCCACCCTGCACGGCTTCGAAAGCGGCCTTGGCGGCGGCATTGTCTCCCGCCTTCATCTTGGCGATGCCCATGCGGGTGTTGACTTCGTCGGCATCGACGCCGCCCTTTTCCTTGGCGAGTTCGAACATCGATGCCGCCTTGGCATAGTCGCCATAGCCAAGATACGCGTCGGCCGTGGCCGCTGCGATCTTGCCATTGGCAGCCTTGCGAGCATCGGCTTCCGCCGCGCCCAGCGTGCTCTTGTCACCCGCGATGCGGCCAGTCGCGGTCTGATAGAGATCAGCGCCCTGCGTGGCGTTGAGCACATTCTTGGAACGGCCCAGGTCGATCGAGGACTTGACCTCGCCATAGATGCCCGTCTTCGATGCCATTTCGGCAAATTCCAGATAGTCACCAGCGACGACCAGACCATCCGACGCGGCCAAGAGGCGCAATACGTCCAGATTTTCGCGGTTGGTAATGTTCGGGTTGGCGCGCTGGAACAGGCGTACCAGCGTCCGCAAATTGGTGCCGCTGGGTTCAGCCTGATAGGCCATCTTCGCCCATTCGGTGACGTCCGGCAGCTTGGCGGCTTCGGCCCGGCCAACCCCGATCTGATACCATTGCGCTGGCACTTGCTGTCCCGATGCCTTCATCGCCTCAGCAGCCGCCTTGAGCGCAGCGAGACCCTGCACATTGAAGCCACGGGCCGGTTCTGCCGAGGCGTTGGTCGTGCCTGCCTTGCCGAAATAAGCCTGCGCCAGGGTCGGGTTGACGCTTTCCGACTTCGCGCCTGCTGCCAGCGCCGCCTGAGCGCGCTGGATGGCGAGGTCGTAATTCTTGGCATCAAGTGCCTGGTTCGCCGCGATCGAGTTGAACTGCCCGGCCTGTTCCGGCGGCGTCAAACCACTGTCCAGCATCTGCGTCAGCGCTTCGCTCTGCATCGCCGCATCCTTGGACGCGATCGACGTGTTCAGCTTGATGGCACCGATCTGATATTTGTCATCGTTCGACACGGCCTTGCTGTCGGCTTCCGCCAGCGCAGCCTTGGCACCAGCAAAATCCTGCGCCTCGGCGGCCTTCTGCGCGGTCTGCAGCGACTTGATGACGTCGGGCGTGACGTTCAGCTTGGGACCAGTTGCCTTTTCTTCCTTCTTGTCCTTCTTGGCGGCGAAAGCAGGCGCCGAAACGGCGCCGCCGGTTACGGCCAGAGCCAGTACGAGCGCGAACGGGGTAACAAAACGCATAATCCTCATCTCCTATGCACGCCTGGCCGATGGCTAGAGGCGCGTTTTGGGGTTGAACGCCGATTAGGGGTCGGCGCGTGAATGGGCATTGAACAAGCCTATATCGGCTGATTTTGCAACTGTCATGCCCGCAGCTTCGTTCCAGCAAGGTCAATACGATAGCAGCCCGACTTGTTGATCCCCCGCGCGAGCGCGTGTCTGCGCGCGAGGGGTGACAGATTTGTTTCGCTCGGCTAGAGATCGCGGGACACAGCCAACATCATCGAAAAAAGAGAATCGCATTGACCGACGAGACTGTCCTCGCCGACCCTTCGGACATCAGCCCCGTCTCCATCGTCGAGGAGATGAAGACCAGCTATCTCGACTATGCGATGTCCGTCATCGTTTCGCGCGCCCTGCCGGACGTACGCGACGGGTTGAAGCCGGTCCATCGCCGCATTCTCTTTTCCGCCCAGGAATCGGGCTTTCTCTACAACCGCCCCTATCGCAAGTCCGCCCGCCTTGTCGGCGAGGTGATGGGTAAATATCACCCGCATGGCGACAGTTCGATCTACGACGCCTTGGCGCGGATGACGCAGGACTGGTCGATGCGCGTGCCGCTGATCGACGGTCAGGGCAATTTCGGATCGATGGACCCCGATCCGCCAGCCGCCATGCGCTACACCGAAGCGCGGTTGGCCAAGGTGGCGGGCGCGCTGCTGGAAGATCTCGACAAGGATACCGTCGATTTCACGCCCAACTATGATGCGTCGGAACATGAGCCGCAGGTTTTGCCCGCCCGCTTCCCTAATCTGCTCGTCAATGGCGCGGGCGGCATTGCCGTCGGCATGGCGACCAACATTCCACCGCATAATCTTGGCGAAGTGCTGCGCGCCTGCCTTGCCTATATCGACAATCCCGGCATCACGACCGACGAACTGATCGCCATTGTTCCCGGCCCCGATTTCCCCACCGCCCCGCTGATCCTGGGCCAGTCGGGCGCGAAGTCGGCCTACCATACCGGCCGCGGCTCGATCATGATGCGCTCGCGCTATGTGATCGAGGAAGGGCGCGGCGATCGCCAGTCGATCGTCCTGACCGCCATTCCCTATCAGGTCGGCAAGAACGGCCTGGTCGAGAAGATCGCCGAAGCCGCCAAGGAAAAGCGGATCGAAGGCATTAGCGACATTCGCGACGAATCCAGCCGCGAAGGCGTGCGGATCGTCATGGACTTGAAGCGCGACGCTACGCCCGAAGTCGTCCTCAACCAGTTGTGGCGCAACACGCCCGCCCAATCGAGCTTCCCCGCCAACATGCTCGCCATTCGCGGCGGTCGGCCCGAATTGCTGGGCCTGCGCGAGATCATCGACGCCTTCATCAAATTCCGAGAAGAGGTCATCACCCGCCGCACCAAGTTCGAACTGAACAAGGCGCGCGAACGGGCGCATATCTTGCTCGGCCTGGTCGTTGCGGTCACCAATCTCGATGAGATGGTCAAGATCATCCGGGGTTCGTCCAGCCCTGCCGAAGCTCGTGAAAAGCTGCTGGCCCGTGAATGGCCGATCAGCGAGATCGCCCATTATATCCGCCTGGTCGAAGCCATCGACACCGAGATTTCGGGTGAAGTCTACAAGCTGTCGGAAGTCCAGGTCCGCGCCATCCTCGACCTGCGCCTGCATCGCCTGACGGCGCTGGGTCGCGACGAAATCGGCAAGGAACTGGCTGGTCTGGCCGAAGCCATCGCCGAGTATCTCGCCATCCTGGGAGACCGGGTGAAGCTCTACGCCGTGATGCGCGAAGAACTGGAAGCGATCGAACGCGAATTCGCGACCCCGCGCCTGTCCGAGATTACCGCCGCTGCCGATGGCATCGATGACGAAGACCTGATCGAGCGCGAGGAGATGGTCGTCACCGTCACGGTGCAAGGCTATATCAAGCGCACGCCGCTCGAAAGTTTCCGGGCGCAGGCACGCGGCGGCAAGGGCCGGTCGGGCATGGCGACCAAGGATGAGGATGCGATCACCGAATTGTTCGTGACCTCGACCCACACCCCAGTCCTCTTCTTCTCGACCGCGGGCAAAGTCTATCGCATGAAAGTCTGGCGTCTGCCCGAAGGTGGTCCGGCGACGCGCGGGCGGCCGATGGTCAACCTGCTGCCACTGGCGGCAGGAGAAACCATCCAGACCGTCCTGCCTTTGCCGGAGGATGAGGAAAGCTGGAAGGATCTGCACGTCATGTTCGCGACGGCGAACGGCACGGTGCGCCGTAACAGCATGGATGCCTTCGCCAACGTACCGAGCAACGGCAAGCTCGCCATGCGCTTCGATGAAGGCAGCGACGATCGGCTGATCGGCGTGGCGCTTCTGTCGGAAGAGGATGACGTGCTGCTCGCCACCCGTCAGGGCAAGGCGATCCGCTTCGCCTCGACCGATGTGCGCGAATTCCAGAGCCGCACGTCGACCGGTGTGCGCGGCATGACGCTCAAGGGCGATGACGAAGTCATCTCCCTCTCTATCCTCCACCGCTCCGGTGCCGATCAGGAACAGCGTGAGGACTATCTGCGCTTCGCCCCCTGGAAGCCGGAAAAGGAAGGCGAAATGGCCGATCAGGCGATGTTCGCCCTGATGCGCGAGCGGGAGCAGTTCATCCTGACTGTCTGCGCCAATGGCTATGGCAAATTGTCGTCCGCCTATGACTATCGCCGCACCGGGCGCGGGGGGCAAGGTATCACCAATATCGACAATATCGGCCGCAACGGACCCGTGGTCGCCAGCTTCGCTGCAACCCAGGGCGACCAGTTGATGCTGGTCACCGATCAGGCGAAGCTCATCCGCATGGGGTTGGACAGCCTGCGAGTCATCGGCCGCAATTCGGCGGGCGTGCGCCTGTTCGATGTTGCCAAGGACGAGCATGTCGTCAGCGCCGCCAAGATCGAGGAAAATGAAGACGCACCGGAGGCCGAAGAGGCGTGAGCGACCTCTTCGCCTATAAGATATTGACCGCCGAGCAATATGATCAGTTCAAGGCCGATGGCGTCTTCAAGGGCGCACCGGTTGACCTGGCCGATGGCTATATCCACTTGTCGACCCGCGATCAGGCGGCCGAAACGGTCGCCAAACATTTCGCCGGACAGGACCGCCTGGTCATGGTGATGGTCGACCTCGCCCCCTTCGGCGAGGCGATCCGTTGGGAGCCATCACGCGGCGGCGCGCTCTTCCCCCATCTCTATGCCGATCTGCCGATCACGGCCGTTGCGGGCAAGGTGGTGCTGCGTATCGGCGACGATGGCACCCATTCCTTTCCCGCAGGCTTTTAGCGCGCGACCCGCGCCATCCGCGCTACCTTCCCGCGCTGCATCCAATAGTCCCAACCGCCCCAGCGTATATGGTTGGACGCCACTGCCGCCACCTGCACGATCAGGTGCGCCCAGCTGACGGCAAAGGGCGCGATAGCATCCCACCAGAGCGAGCGCGCGGCGCGTTTCGCCTGGTCCGGCTCCAGCACCGCACCGATGATCCGCGGCCGCACCATTGCCCTGCCCCAGGCCGCGGCATAGCCGATCGCGATCGCTCCCCAACCGCCCCAGCCCAGCGCCCACACCCATGCGCCGGACTGCACCGCAATTACCACAGTCGCCAGCGCCCACATGCCCAGATTGTTGGTCGCGATATGCCGATATTGCCGCACCCCAAAACCGAACAGGTCGCCCGCACGTCCGTCAAGCGGACTCGCGACCAGCAGATCGCGTACTGGCCGCAGCCGTAGCTTCGCGCGCCAGCCTGCCAGGCCAATCGCCATATCGTCGGACAGTCGCCCGGCCAGCACCGCATCCAGGTCCAGTCGCTCCGCCACCGTGCGGGACAGGGCCATCGCGCCGCCCCAGGGTAGGGTCGCACTCGCGGCACGCGGCAGCGTTGCCAATTGCATCTCGACCGCGCCGACCATTGCGGCCATCAATCCTCGCCCCGGCAGCAACAGCCGATAGCCCGTGACGATATCCGCCTTGTCGCGCACCAGCGGAAAGAGGAGCCGACCGACCAGCCGCGGGGGCGGCTCGATATCGGCGTCGATAAAGACCAGCCATCGGTCATCGGGTCGCAGTGCCTGCAAGGCAGCGCGGAGCTTGTGGACCTTCTGCCCCTCGTCCGTCGCTATGCCAGCATGCACGACCTGCACATTGTCCCCCACCAGCGCCTCCGCAGCAGGGCAAGCCCCCGAAGTCGCGATCAGCAGTCGAAACGGGGCGCTTTGCGCCCTCAGCCGCGCCATCAGCGCCGCGCTGCCATCCCAATCATCCCGCACGCTCAGGATCACGACAACCCCGTCGGGCCTTTCCTCCCGGCGATCGACCGGCAGATGCCGCCAATAATTGACGACACCCAGCAGCGTCAGTCCCTGAAGGACAATCCAGACCCAGATCATGATCGCCGCGCCCCTCTTTACCGTCTCGCCGCCTGCTGTATGACGGCAGGCTTATGCTCTCCAACCCCTTTCTTTTCTCCCTGATGCGCGTGCTGCCCGCCCGCTCGGCCTCCTGGCTTGGCGGATGGCTATCCGTCCATGTCGCGCGCCCGCGCATGAAACTGCGCGATGCCCGTGCCCACGCCAATCTCGCGCTGCTCCGCCCTGATCTGGACGAGGCCGCGCGGGAAGCGATGCTCACCCGCCGCTGGCGCAACATCGGGCGGACGCTGGCTGAACTCGCCAATGTCGATCGGCTGGTGAACGACGCGCATGTCGAGGTCGTCGATCGCGCAGGCTATCAGGCGGTGTTGGACGGGCCGCGCCCCTTGCTCGCCTTGTCGCTGCATCTGGGCAATTGGGATTTGCTGGGCGCGCATGGCAAGGCGTTGACGGACCGACCAGGCCTCGGCGTCTATGCGCCACCCCGTGACGAGAGGACGGCGGCGCAGCTGCAAAAAGCGCGGCAAAGCTATATGGGCGAAACGATCACCGGCGATGGTGCGGCGCGCCGGATATTGAAGCATCTGACCAGCCATCCGCGCGCCAGCCTCTATATCCTCCTCGATGAACGGCGCGATTTTCAGGTTTGGTTTCCCAAATTAGGTCGCGCCCTTCCTCCGTCGGGTAATTTGTCCGTCGCGCTGCGGCTGGGGCGCAAGGTCAATGCGCGCTTCCTACCCTTCTATCTCGCGCGGACGAACGGACCCCATTTCCAGCTGCACTGGCACCCGCCGCTGGACCCGCAGACGATGAGCGACGAAGAGATTGTTGCGGCGGCCGACGCCTTTCTGGGACAGGCCTGCATTACCCATACCGACGAATGGCTGGCGCTCCATGATATGGACCTGACGCAGCCGGGCCATGCGCCCACTGCCCCACCGGTCATGTGACTTGGGCGCACTTGCCCGCTAAAGCCCCTGCATGTCCCGACTCGCGATCAAAATCTGCGGCCTTTCCACGCCCGACACCGTTGGCGCGGCCGTGCGTGCAGGGGCGAGCCATATCGGCTTCGTCCACTTCACTAAAAGCCCGCGCCATGTCGATGCGGCCCAGATCGCCGCGCTGGCCGCAATCGCGCCCGGTCATGTCGAAAAGGTCGGCGTCGTGGTCGATCCCACCGACGATCAACTGGTCGATTTGACCAGCGGCGGCGCGCTCACCGCGCTGCAGCTCCATGGCAAGGAAAGCCCGCAACGCGCTGCCGCCATCCGCCAGCGCTTCGGGCTGCCCGTCTGGAAGGCGATCTCGGTCAAGACCCGCGCAGATATCGATGCCGCGACCGCCTATGTCGGCGCGGTCGATCTCTTGCTGTTCGACGCCAAGACGCCCGATGGCGCGGCCTTGCCCGGTGGCATGGGATTGCGCTTCGACTGGACATTGCTGCGTGGCCTTTCGATCCCAATGCCCTGGGGCCTGTCGGGTGGCTTGTCGGCTGACAATGCCGCCGAAGCCGTCCGCGTCACCGATGCCCCGCTGATCGATGTGTCATCGGGCGTGGAAGGCGCACCCGGCATCAAGAGTGTGGACAAGATCATGGCCTTCTGCAAAGCGGTATCCGCATGTTGACGCTCACCGCTCCATTCGAGCGCATCGGGATACGATGGCGCTGATCGCTTCTCCCCTGATCGAAGCGATCCGCCCTTCATGCCTGAAAGATTGAAATCATGACCGACACGATTACTTTGCCCAACAGCCTGCGATCGCAGCCCGACGCCAATGGCCATTTCGGTGCCTTTGGTGGCCGCTATGTCGCCGAGACGCTGATGCCGCTGATCCTGGACCTTGAAAAAGTCTATAAGGCAGCGAAGGAAGATTCGGCGTTCGAGGAGGAATATGACCATCTCCTCAAACATTATGTCGGCCGCCCCAATCCGCTTTATTATGCCAGCCGCCTGACCGAAGCGGTGCGTGCCAATGCGCCGACGGGCAAGGGCGCGAAAATCTATCTGAAGCGCGAGGAGTTGAACCACACCGGCGCGCACAAGATCAACAATTGCATCGGCCAGGCGCTACTCGCCCGCCGCATGGGCAAGAAGAAGGTCATCGCGGAAACTGGCGCTGGCCAGCATGGCGTGGCCACCGCGACCGTCGCTGCGCTGTTCGGCATGGAATGCAAGATCTTCATGGGGGCCAAGGATGTGGAGCGCCAGCGCCCCAACGTTTTCCGCATGAAGCTGTTGGGGGCCGAGGTCATTCCCGTCACTTCCGGATCAGCGACGCTCAAAGATTCGATGAACGATGCGCTGCGCCATTGGGTGTCGAATGTGCATGACACATTCTACATCATCGGCACGGCGGCGGGTCCGCACCCCTATCCTGAAATGGTGCGCGATTTTCAGTCGATCATCGGCAAGGAAACCCGCGCCCAGATCATGGAAGCCGAAGGCCGCCTGCCCGATATGCTGATCGCGCCGGTCGGCGGCGGCTCCAACGCCATCGGCATGTTCCACCCCTTCCTGGACGATCCCGACGTTGCGATGATCGGCGTGGAAGCGGCGGGAGAAGGCCTGACGGGCAAGCACGCGGCTTCGCTGGCCGGGGGTGCGTCGGGCATCCTCCACGGCAATCGTACCTATCTACTGCAGGACGAAGACGGCCAGATTACTGAAGCGCACAGCATTTCGGCGGGGCTGGATTATCCCGGCATCGGCCCGGAGCATAGCTGGTTGCATGAGATCGGCCGGGTTAAGTATATGCCCATCACGGACGATGAGGCGCTTGCGAGCTTCCAGAAGCTGTCTGCGCTTGAGGGCATCATCCCCGCGCTCGAATCCGCCCATGCCATCGCCGCTGCCGAACAGGTCGCGCCGACAATGGATGCGGACAAGATCATCGTCATCAACCTGTCCGGCCGGGGCGACAAGGACATCTTCACCGTCGCCGAAGCGTTGGGAGTGGAAATGTGAGCATGACTGACCGCCTCTCTACCCGCTTCGCCAGCTGCAAGGCGCAGGGCCGCGCCGCGCTGATCACTTTCGTGACAGCTGGTGATCCCGATGTCGCGGCGACGCCCGCCATCCTTGATGCGCTGGTTGCAGGCGGCGCGGACATCATCGAACTGGGCATGCCCTTTACCGATCCGATGGCCGATGGCCCCGCGATCGAACTGGCCAATTTGCGCAGCCTGGGGTCGGGCACCAAGACGAAGCATATTTTTGCGCTCGCCGCCGAGTTTCGTGCGCGTCATCCCGACACGCCGCTGGTGCTGATGGGCTATGCCAATCCGATGCTGGTGCGCGGGTCCGACTGGTTCGCTGACCAGTGCAAGGCCGCTGGCGTCGATGGCGTCATCTGCGTCGATGCGCCGCCGGAGGAAGATGCCGAGATAGGCCCGGCGCTGCGCGGTGCGGGCGTTCACCTTATCCGCCTCGCCACCCCGACGACCGATACCGCGCGCCTGCCTGCAGTGCTTCAAGGCGCAAGCGGTTTCCTCTATTATGTCTCCGTCGCTGGGATCACCGGCAAGCAGCAGGCTGCCCAGGCCAATATCGACATGGCGGTCAGCCGCCTGAAAGCCGCCACCGACCTGCCGGTTGCGGTCGGCTTCGGCGTCCGCACACCCGAACAGGCCGCCGCCATCGGACGCATTGCTGACGGCGTCGTCGTCGGCTCGGCCATCGTCGATATCGTCGGCAGCCATGGCGATGCCGCTGCGCCCTTCGTTCAGCAATTCGTCGCTGCCCTGTCTGGCGCGCTCACCCCCAAAATCCAAGAGACTGCTGCATGAGCTGGATCAACCGCGTCCGCAAGGCCATCCCCTTCATCGCCCGGAAGGAACAGACCGCCGAGACATTATGGCATAAATGCCCATCCTGTTCGGAGATGCTGTTCATCAAGGAGTGGGAGGATAATCTCTCCGTCTGCCCGCGCTGCGACCATCATGGCCGCATCGGTCCGGCGGAGCGGTTCGAGCTGATATTGGACGCCGGTTTCATCCTGCTGCCGACGCCACAGGTGCAGGAAGACCCGCTTAAATTCCGCGACACCAAACGCTATCCCGATCGCATCCGCGCGGCGCGCGCCGCGACCGGCGATCAGGATGCGCTGATTAACGCGCGCGGCGCGATCGACGATGTGCCGCTGGTTCTCGGCGTACAGAATTTCGCCTTCATGGGCGGCTCCATGGGCATGGGGGTGGGCGCGGCCTTCATCCAGGGCGTCAATGACGCGATCGCCCATCATTGTCCCTATGTCATCTTCACCGCCGCGGGCGGCGCGCGGATGCAGGAGGGCATTTTGTCGCTGATGCAGATGCCCCGCTCCACCGTGGCGATCCAGAAGCTGCACGCGGCGGGCCTGCCCTATATCGTCGTGCTGACCGATCCGACCACTGGCGGCGTGACGGCCAGCTATGCGATGCTCGGCGACGTGCAGATCGCCGAACCCAATGCCCTGATCGGCTTTGCCGGTCAGCGCGTGATCGAAAGCACGATCCGCGAGAAGCTGCCCGAAGGCTTCCAGCGCGCTGAATATCTGCTCGACCATGGCATGATCGACATGGTGGTCCACCGCCATGAATTGCGCGATACGCTGGCACGCGTGATCGGCTATCTTACGCCGCGCATCGCTGCCTGAACCAACGCGCCGGGGGGACGCGCTTATGGCCGATCATGCCGTTTCGGACGACCCGCAGGTTCAGGCGCAGCTTGACCGGCTGTGGTCGCTGTCGCCCGGTGCCGACATATTGGGGCTGGAGCGCATCACCCAGTTGATGACGCGGCTGGGCGACCCGCATCGCGCCCTGCCCCCGGTTTTCCATGTGGCGGGCACCAACGGCAAGGGGTCGACCTGCGCCTTCCTGCGCGCGGCGATGGAAGCGGATGGCAAGACCGTTCATGTCTTCACCTCGCCGCATCTGGTGCGCTTCAACGAACGCATCCGCGTGTCGGGGCAGTTGATCAGCGACGAAGCGCTCGCCCTTTATCTCGCGCGCGTATTGGATATTGCCGAGGGTATCGGGGCGAGCTTTTTCGAAGTCACCACGGCGGCCGCGTTCCTGGCCTTCGCCGAACATCCCGCCGACGCCTGCATCATTGAAGTAGGCCTGGGGGGACGTCTCGACGCGACCAACATCATTACCGATCCGGTCGTCTGTGGCATCGCCCAGCTTGGGATCGATCATCAGGCTTTCCTAGGTGATACACTGGCCCAGATCGCGGCGGAGAAGGCGGGCATCGCCAAGCCCGGCGCGCCTCTGGTCACGCAGCGCTATACCGAATCGCTCTTCCCGGTGATGATCGACGCCGTCGCCAAGGCGCGCACCACCTGGATCGCCCAAGGCGATGGCTGGGACGCGGCGGTCTATCGCGACCGGCTCCATTATCGCGATGATCAGGGTCGGATTGACGCGCCGCTCCCCCGCTTGGCGGGCGCGCATCAGGTCCAGAATGCCGCTTTGGCCTTTGCCATGCTGCGCCATCAAAACGCTGTCCCACTCTCCGACGCAGCGCTCAAGGCCGCGCCGCTCTGGGCGCATTGGCCCGCGCGACTCCAGCGGCTCGACCATGGCCCGCTGCTGGCGCTATTGCCCGCGGGTGCCACCGCTTGGCTCGATGGCGGGCATAATGCGGGCGCAGGCGAGGCGATCAGCGCCTTCTTCACGCCGGACCGGCTTGAAGGTCACAAGTTGCAGCTCGTCATCGGCATGCTGGCCAACAAGGATGTCGACGCCTTCCTCGCGCCCTTTGCCGGACGGATCGCCCAAATCCATGCGCTGCCCGTCCCCGGTCATGATCATCATCCGGCGGAACGCTTCGCCGCGATAGCGGCACAATGGGGCATTGGCTGCACGGCGCATGTCGATGCGCCGGGCGCTATCGCAGCCATCGCCGCGCAGGGCGACCCAGCGCCTAAGCTGCTGATCGGTGGCTCGCTCTATCTGGCGGGCGAAATTTTTCGACTAAATGCGCAGCTGCCTGACTGATTATACTTGCGACTAACTCGCAATAGCGTAGTCTGCGGAGAGCAATCACCGCAGAAGGCGTATCATCATGGCTCATGGAGAGACCTCCCCCATCGATCTGCCACGGCCCATGCCGACGGGCTATGGCAACCGGCTATTCCTGTTCGTCATGCGCCGCATGGCCAGCGCGGGGGTCAATGACGCCCATGCCGCCAACGCCATGTTGGGCGCGTTCGGGCGCAGCTATCGTCGCCCGTTGGTGCTGATGCGCGCCATGATGCTGGAACTCGCGCGTGCTTCCAGCCGCAAGATATTGGTCGCGCCCTGCTGCTGCGCGCGCATGACGGCGGATGAGGGGATGTTAATGCAGGCGACGGGCGAAGCGCTGCGTGACCCCAACGCCGCTTATGAGCAATTAAGCGACCTGCTCGGCAATGATCATGCGCTGGGTGCGCTCACCTGCATGCAGGCGGTCGCGCAGGCCCATGCCGATCTGGGACGGCCGCTCGAACTCTATTCGGGCGGCTGAGAGCCATGGTCAGCTTTCACTTCATGGCTCAAAGCAAGATTTTAATCGTCCTCAGTGCTGGGTTGCCGCACTGACTCCACGACGAAACCCTTGCGCCACAATATCCACAATAACACCATGCCGGGTACCGCGGCCACCACTGTCATGAACCAGAACCCTACCCAGCCTAGGCCTTCAGCAGCAATGCCTGCGGGCGCGGCGAGCCAAGTCCGGCCTACCGCAGCGAAAGAAGACAATAGTGCAAATTGCGTGGCTGTGTAGGCCAGGCTGGAAAGACCAGAGAGATATGTCACAAAAACGGTGAGCCCAATTCCGCTTGTCACTTGTTCGGTCGCAACCGCAATCGTGAGCCAAAGCGTGGAGTGTCCCTCCATCGCAACAACAACGAACGTGAGGTTGCTCAACATCATCATCAGGCCGGAAATGAACAATGACCTGCCCATTCCAAGCCACATGATAAACGGCGCGGCGAGCGCCGTACCAACTATCAAACCCCAGAAGCCCACGATCTTGTTGATCGCGATAAATTCGCCATCGGTAAAACCAAGGTCAACGATCATCGGGTTCAACATGCCTTGGCCCATCGCGTCACCGACTTTGTAAAGTAACACAAAGAGTAGGATGAGTATGGAACCACGTCGGCCAAGGAATTCGATGAAAGGATTGAGTACCGTTTCCTTCAACCACGCACCAAGGCTCTGCCCGACCATACGAGCATGCCGATCCACATAAGTGCCTGGCCCAGCCCATAATGCGCCTAATGCGCCGGGGAGAACGAGAAAAGCTGTCAGCCCATAGGCCATTTCCCAACCCAGTCCAAGGCCCGTTTCGGACGAGTACAGAAAGATCGTTCCAACGCCGGAAAAAAAGGCACCCAGTCGATATCCGAACTGGTTGGTTGCTGTGCCGTAGGGCATCTCCTCATCGCTGAGGATTTCGATACGATAGGCGTCGATAATGATATCCTGCGTGGCCGCCAGGAAAGAGACGATAATCGCACAAATAGCAAAATATCCCAGATGATTGGCTGGATCACTGCTGCCGAGCAGCCATATCGAAACAAATAACAGAGCCTGCACGAGGAACAGCCATGCCCGCCTTTGTCCCAAGAGACGTGTGAGGCCGGGTATTGGCAGCTTGTCGACAAGCGGTGCCCACAACCATTTTAAGGCATATGGCGTCGTCAGCCCGATCGCGAAGCCGATGGTCGATTTCTCTATGCCGACTTTGGATAGCCAATAGCCCATCGTGCCGAGCAGGAGCATGAGCGGAAAGCCGCTGGAGATGCCAATCAGCAAAGCCACAAAAGGCATCGGTCGGAAATAGGGTTTCACGGCGTCGAGCCAGCTTTTGCGGCCCGCAATGGCGTCAGTCACTTCATTCCCCCGGTCTCGTCCTGTTGCGCGCCACCATATGGCCTCGCGCCGGGCTGGCAAGCGCTGCGTGGGGTCAGTTCGGCTCGAACAGGCTGAGGCCTACCGGCAAGCGTGGCTGGCGTGCGCCGCGCAGCCGGGCGTCGATCACCCTGATCGCGGCGACCAGGTCGCGGGGGGCATAGGGTTTGGCAAGGCATCCGACCGCCAGTTCGCGGGCGTCGATCGGGCAATGGCCGGTGACGAACAGCACCGGCAATCCCTTGGCATGGGCGTGGCGGGCGACATCGATGCCGCTCTTGGGGCCATGAAGCGCGACATCGGCGATGACGAGATCCAGTTCCCCGCCGTCGATCACCGCGACGGCATGGCCATAATCATCGACGGTCGCGGCGATGCTGTATCCGGCCTGTTCCAGCGCATGTTCATTGTCGAACGCGACCAGCGGTTCATCCTCCACCACCAAGACGGTGCGGATCGCCTTGCGGCGCGGGAGGCGCACGCTCCCGCTATTCAAAAGCCCGAAAAACATTTGCCAAGTCCGCCCTGTTTCCGCCATGCAACCGAACAAACGCCGCGCCCCCGCGCTGGGTTGCCGGAGCGATGGGTTTTTACCCCCTCGCTCAAGCGCCGGGACGGCACATTTCAGCCTGTTGCTGGCTTATCGCCCATATGGGGAGAGCCAGAGCCTACGCAAAGGAACTTATCCGTGGAACCGCCGAAAAAATCAGGACCGCCACGCCGGTCCGGCCCCGGCGGCCCTAAACGCCCCGGTGGCCCCGGCAAGCGGCCAGGCTTTGCGCCAGGTCGCGACGAGGGAGCGGGTGGCAAGCCGCGCTTTGCCAAGCCGGGTGAGCGTGCCCAGCCGGGTCGCGGTCCACGGGCCGATGCCGCTCCCAGTGGGGACCGTACCGGACGCGACCGCACCCGACCTGTCACCACCAAGGCCGACGCGCCCGCGCGCCCGCCGCGGCGCAACGACGGCGACAAACCGCGCGGCGCAGCCTTTGGCGCTGCCGCAAAGCCCTGGGCGAACAAGCCACCACGCAGGTCCGGCACTGGCCCCAAGACCACCGCCAACCCGCACCCCGCCCATGCTGCCGCCAGCGATGGCAAAGGCGAGCCGCAGCGTATTGCCAAACTGCTGGCGCGGGCTGGCATCGCGTCGCGCCGAGAAGTGGAACGGATGATCGAGGAAGGCCGCGTCACGCTGGACGGCGCGACGGTCGAGACGCCCGCTACTTTGCTCGCATCGCTTGCGGGCGTGGCGGTGGATGGCGTGGCGGTCGCGGCCCCTGCCCCGACCCGATTGTTCCTGTTTCACAAGCCGAGCGGCTGCCTGACAGCCGAACGCGATCCGGTCGGGCGGCCGACCATCTATGATCGGTTGCCCGACGACCTGCCCCGCGTCATCCCGATCGGGCGGCTCGACATGAATACCGAGGGGCTGTTGCTGCTCACCACCGATGGCGGTTTCAAGCGGCAGATGGAATTGCCCTCGACCGGGGTGCCACGCACCTATCGCGCGCGCGCCTTTGGCGAGATCAGCCAGGCGCAGTTGGAAGATTTGTTCGATGGGTTGGAAGTCGATGGCGTTCGCTATGGCCCGATCGAGGCCAATCTGGAGCGGCGCACCGGGCGCAACCAGTGGATCGAAATGACCCTGACCGAAGGCAAGAACCGCGAAGTGCGGCGCGTGCTCGAACATCTGGGGTTGCAGGTCAACCGCCTGATCCGCACCAGCTATGGTCCGTTCGTCCTGGCCGACTTGCCGATCGGCATGGTGGCCGAAGTCAGCGAACAGGATCTGGCGATATTCCGCAAGACATTGAAGGACGCGAAATGAGGATCATTTCCGGGCAATGGCGCGGCCGTCCGCTGACCGCGCCTAAGGGCGATGCCACCCGCCCCACCGGCGACCGGACGCGCGAGGCGCTGTTTTCGATGCTGACCAGCCGGATCGGATCATTTGAAGGGCTGGCCGTGGCGGACTTCTTCGCGGGCTCCGGTGCGCTGGGGTTCGAGGCGCTGTCGCGCGGTGCGGCCTCCTGCCTGTTCGTGGAACAGGACAAGCCCGCGCTCGACGCGATCCGCGCCAATGCCGAGCGGCTGGGCATCCGTCCCGACATTCGCGCGGCCAGCGTGCTGACGTTGGGGCAGGCCGCCAAGCCGCTCGACCTCATCTTCATGGACCCGCCCTATGGCACTGGCGCGGGACAGGTTGCGCTCGACAAGCTGTCGCGGCTGGGCTGGACTAGTCCGGCCAGCTGGATCAGCATCGAAACCGACAAGCGCGAGGATGTGGCGGTGAAGGGCTTTACCATCGACACGGTGCGCGATGTGGGCAAGGCCCGGATCACCCTGCTCCGTGCGGAGGTTCAGGCCGCAGCCTGATAGGCGATTTCTTCCTTGGCGATTAATATATCGGCCAGGAACTGATAGGCCTCCGCCCAGGCGTCCAGCACGGCGTCGGTCGCGACCTCTGCGCCCAGCACCTCGCGAATGGCGGGGAGCAGGGCGGCGGCGACCTTGGGATAATGTTCCGGCTTCACGCCGGTCTGGACGTGGCGCGCGACTATGCGGGCGACGGCCCCGTCCAGCGCGCCCAGCTTGTCGATATTTTCCGCATAGCCAAGGATCGCGGCGGCCAGACGTTTGGGCTGTTCGCCGCTGACCTGCGCCGCCTGGTCGAACATCCTCTTCACCTCCGCATCTTCAAACAAACGCGCATACATGGCGGTGGTGATCGCGACGCCGTGCTGGCGGAGCGCGGGACCGGTGGATTTCACGATGGCGATCGTCGAATCGGACAGCGAAGCGGACATAGGAAACGCCTTTTTCAGGAGGGAATAAGGTGTATCTAATCCGCATCTTTTAAGATGTAAATAATATATATGTTTTTGTGCACACGCATCGCCGCTACCGCCATCAGGCATGCAATTGACCCGTCACACCGATTACGCACTGCGCGTCTTGATCCATCTGGCGGTGTCGCCGACGGGCCGCGCCACGATCGGCGAGGTGGCAGACGCGCATCTCTTGTCGCGCAACCATCTGATGAAAGTGGTCCACCATCTGGCGAAGGGCGGATTCATCGCGACTCAGCGCGGTCGCGGGGGCGGGTTCCTGCTCGCCAGACCGGCAGAGGCGATCAGCATCGGCGCGGTCGTTCGTCATTGCGAACCGGACATGCGGATGGCGGACTGTCCCGCCTGCGCCATTCGCGGTGCCTGTGGCCTGTCCGCTTTGCTGTCGCAAGCGACCGCCGCGTTCCTGACCGTGCTGGATGAGGCCACGCTGGCTGACGCGGCGCACGACCGAAGCGGGCTGGCAGCGCTGATCGCCGCCCTGCCCGCTCCTGCCGACAGAGTCAGCGCTTGCGCATCTTCCGCGCGTTAGCCGGATTGATGCAACTGTCCGTCACTGTCTTCGAGCAGACCGGATAGTCCTTTGCCTCGGCAGGTGGTGGCATCATGTTGCCGCCGACCGTCACCGGATTGGACGATGATCCCATCGGCGCAGCGGGGTCGCTGGGCGCGCCGGGCGGTGCCGGGACCATGCCGGGGTCGCTTGGCACCGATCCGGTCGGCATACCGGCATTGGGATCATTGGCGGGCGGTGGCGGCGGGGCCATGGACGGGTCGGTCGGCTGCGTCATGGCGTCACCGGGCGCTTGGCTGGCGGGCATTTGCTGCGCGATAGCCGCGCTGCCGATCGACGCGATGCCCATAAGGGCGGCTCCGGCAAGCATGATGGATTTCATGGGGATGATCCTTCCTATTCTTGTCTCTGCCCCGTTCTGCTGCGTGGGCGAGGCGGAGAACCGGCACCCGGCCGCCTCCGTTCCGCCGCCGGCGACGAAAGGAGGCGGGAATGCCGCGAGAGGAAGAGCGGCGCTATTCGCCGGGGAAGCGATCGAATTTGGGCAGCAGATGGGCGTTGGCCATCCAGTCGGCGGCTTCGGCCATCTGGATATGGGCTTGCGGCGGCAGGGCGCTGATATCGTCCAGCGTGCCGGTTTGAATATCGATCTGGCCGGGGAAGATGGTCGCGTTGGTATAGAACAGCCCCGACCCGCACGTTCCGCAGAAATGGCGTCGGCCATGTTCCGACGAGCGATATTCGACCGGCGTGCCGCTGATCGTCACCGCATCCTGCGGGAATAGCGCCCATCCGACCATCGGCGCGCCCGCACTGGTGCGGCAATCCTTGCAGTGGCACAGCGCGCTATGCGCCGGTTCGCCCTCGGCTTCGTAGCGGATTGCACCGCAATGGCATCCCCCTGACAACATCGCGCGTCCTCCCTTGCATGATTCGCCTTTTGTTCTCATAGAAGGCGCTTCGCCGCAAGGGTCATGCCTTGCCCCTGCCGCCCCCTGTCCCTAGTTGTCCTCCATGACTCTTCCATTGCCCTCGCCCAATGATCCGCCCTATTTGCGGGGTTTGAACCCACCCCAGCGCGAAGCCGTGCTGACGACCGAAGGGCCGGTGCTGGTGCTGGCGGGTGCGGGCACGGGCAAGACCGCAGCGCTGACCGCACGGCTGGCGCATCTGGTGGCGACGGGTCGCGCCTATCCCTCCCAAATCCTGTCGGTCACCTTCACCAACAAGGCCGCGCGCGAAATGCGCGAGCGGGTGGGCAAGATGATCGGCCCGGCGGTCGAGGGGATGCCGTGGCTCGGCACCTTCCATTCCATCGCGGCCAAGATGCTACGCCGTCATGCCGAACTGGTGGGGCTGCAATCCAATTTCACCATCCTGGATACCGACGATCAATTGCGGCTGATGAAGCAGTTGATTCAAGCCGAAGGGATTGACGAGAAGCGTTGGCCTGCGCGGCAATTGGGCGGCTTGATCGACCAGTGGAAGAATAAGGGCTGGACGCCGGAGGATGTCGGCGCGGGGGAGAGCGAGGGCTATGCCAATGGCCAGGGGCAGAAGCTCTATGCCGCTTATCAGGCTCGGTTGCGCGCGGTTAATGCGTGTGATTTCGGGGACTTGCTGCTGCATGTTCTGACGATTTTGAAGAAGCATCGCGATGTGCTGCAAAGCTATCAGGAGCGGTTTCGCTATATATTGGTGGACGAATATCAGGACACCAACTCCAGCCAATATCTGTGGCTGCGGCTGCTCGCCCAGACGCGCAAGAATATCTGCTGCGTCGGCGATGACGACCAGTCCATCTATTCATGGCGTGGCGCAGAAGTCGCCAATATCCTGCGGTTCGAAAAGGATTTTCCCGGCGCGACGATCATCAAGCTGGAACAAAATTATCGATCGACTCCGCATATTTTGGGAGCCGCGTCCGGGGTGATCGCCGAGAATGGCACGCGGCTTGGCAAGACATTGTGGACCGACATCGACGTGGGCGAGAAGGTGCGCGTCGTTGGCATTTGGGACGGGCCGGAGGAAGCGCGGCGGGTCGGCGACGAAATCGAGACGATCCAGCGCGATGGCGGTTCGCTGGACGAGGTCGCCATATTGGTGCGCGCGCAGCACCAGACCCGCGAGTTCGAGGATCGCTTCATCCAGATCGGCCTGCCCTATCGCATCGTCGGCGGCTTCCGCTTCTATGAGCGCGCTGAAATCCGCGATGCGCTGGCCTATCTGCGGCTGGTGAACCAGCCCGCCGATGACTTGGCGTTCGAGCGGATCGTCAATGTGCCCAAGCGCGGCCTGGGCGACAAGGCGGTGGAGAAATTGCACCGGCTGGCGCGGGCGGAGGGGATTCCGCTGCTCCATGCCGCCGCGCGGATATTGGACACGGACGAATTGACACCGCAGGCGCGGCGGTCGCTCGGCAGCTTCGTCGGCGATCTGGCACGCTGGCGCGACCGGGCGGCGCAATTGCCGCACGCGGAATTGGCGCGGCAGATATTGGACGAGAGCGGCTATACCGCGATGTTGCAGGCCGAACGCAGCACCGAAAGCGCGGGGCGGCTGGAGAATCTGTCCGAACTGGCGCGTGCGATGGAAGAATATGAGACGCTGGGCGCGTTTCTGGAGCATGTCTCGCTGGTTATGGATAATGAGGCACAGGCCGAATCCGCCAAGATCACCATCATGACCATCCATGCGGCTAAGGGACTGGAGTTCGATTCGACCTTCCTGGTCGGGTGGGAGGAAGGCATTTTCCCCTCGCAGCGGGCGCTGGACGAAGGCGGGCTCAACAGCCTGGAAGAAGAGCGGCGGCTGGCCTATGTCGCGATCACGCGGGCGCGCAAGCGTTGCACCATCCTGCATGCGGCCAACCGGCGCATCTATGGTCAGTGGACCAGTTCGATCCCGTCGCGCTTCGTGGGCGAATTGCCGCCCGAACATGTCGAGGAAGAAAGCAGCATGACCGGTGGGGCGTCGCTTTGGCGGGCCAATTGGTCGGAACGCGAAGACCCCTTCGCCCATGTCGAGCGCGGCACCGGGCGCGGGCCGGGCTGGCAGCGGGCGCAATCATCGGGGCAGTTCAGCCGCGAGCCAGTGCGGATCGTCGAGGCGCGCGCGTCTGCGGTGTCGATCGGCAATAAGGGGCGCAGCGACATGGCGGTGGGGCTGCGCGTCTTTCACCAGAAATTCGGCTATGGCATCGTCGCGGAGATCGAGGGCAATAAGCTGGAGATTGATTTCGAGACAGCGGGGCGCAAGCGGGTGATGGACAGCTTCGTCTCGCTGCCCTGAGCGGTTACTCGGCGCGGGGGAGTGACAGGATGAAGCGGGCACCTTCGCCTGGTGTGCCGCCGATGCGGATGTCGCCATGCATCGCGCGTGCAAGGCGGCGCGAGATATAGAGGCCAAGACCCGATCCGCCCGCATCGTCGCGGCCGAGCCGTTCGAATTTCTCGAATATGCGTTCCCGGTCGGCGAGCGCCACGCCCTGCCCCTGATCGATCACCATGATGCGCGCTTCGCCGGGCGCGGATTCGGTAACGATGCGGACCTGCGTGTCTTCGGGCGCATAACGCACGGCGTTGCCGATGAGGTTGACGAGAATTTGCAGCACGCGGCGAAATTCGCCGATGGCGAGCAGGGTCATATCCTCCTGCGGCGGCAGGAGGGTGATGCGGCGATCGAGCGCCTTGACGGTAAGCAATCCGGCCGCGCGCCGTCCGAGATCGGCCAGATCGACCTCTTCGGCGATGACCGCGAAGTCCGGGCGGTCGATCGCTTGCAGATCAGCGAGATCATCGACCAGCGCCATCAGGTGCCGCCCCGCCGAAGCGATATCCTTGGCATAGCCCGCATAATCGGGGCGAAGCGGTCCATCGCGTTGCGCGCTGATCGTATCGGCATTGGCGATGATCCGCCCCAGCGGCTGGCGCAGCGACCGGTCAAGCCGCTTGCCGAATTCGCCGGGATAGAGCGTGACGGGCGCTTCCTGTATCGGCGGCGCTGCGACCGCGCGTTCTAGCGGTAGCGCGGTGCCGCGATAGCCCAGGAGCTGGCCCGCAAGGTCGAACAGCGGAATGGCGGACAGGCGGAACAGGCGGGCGGGATCGCCGACCAGCGCGGCGTCCTGATCGCGAAAGGCGCGCCGCTGGGCAAAGCCGCGCAGCATCGCCATGTCGCCATCGGCATCGGGGCGCAGGTCGAAATAGGCGGAAAAGCGACTGCCCGGCAGCGGCGGATCGCGCGGCAGCGTGCCCTGCGGCCCGCCATTGTCCATCGCCATCTGAAAGCGCAACTGGGTGTCGACCTGCCACGTCCAACCTTCGGCCAAGGTGGCGATGTCGGCTTCGCGGTCGATCGGTTCGACCGTCGCGAGCGGGATCGGCCGTTCCTGCCAATCGATGATCGAGAGCGACACGCCCGCGCCATCGGGCTTGGCGCGCACCCACATGTCGATATCGCCGCGCTCGGCGGCGGCAGCGACGGGCCGCGAGACGGGGACGCCCAGGCGCTGGGTCAGCCGGGCGATGGCGGCAAGCTGGGGGACGACGAGCAGGGTGCCGAGGCTGCCCCCCGCCTCTTCCTGCAACGCGAGCAGCGGCGCGTCGGCGCTCAGCAGCCGGCCGTCACTGGCGACGGATGCGCGCACGATGGCCGGATGGAGCGGTATGTTCAACGGGCGGTGACTTGCAGCAGATGGTCGAGCTTGGCGCGAAAAGGCGCGGGCGTGCGCAGGGCACTGACCGCCGCATCGGCCGCCATTTCAGGCAGATCGCGATAATGGGCGGACGCCTTGACAATGGCGAGGTCGGACAGAGCGGGGCGAATCGGGCGGAGCGACAGCAGCAGATGGCGATAATCGGCATCCGCCCCGCCCAGCGCCCGGCACAAAGTCGCGATCTGCGCCACCGGACCCATCACCAATATGTCGATGACCTGCATCGCGCGCATCCGCAGCCGCCGGGCGGCGAGCGCGGCGAAGAGCAGGAAGCGTCGCTGGTCGAGGGCCGCTCCCAGCAGGTCGGGCGCATCGGCCGCCGCGCCCATGCCACGCACCAGTCGTTCGGCTTCGGCAATCGGGCTGACGCTTTCATCATGGTCGGCGAGCAAGGCCCAGCCGGAGCGTTCGAAGGCAACGAGCAGTGCATCGCCCGCCTCCCCCGCCCCGCCCCGCGCGATCGAGGCGAGGCAGGCGGCGGCGGTCCAGACCAGTTCGGCATGATGTTCGGCGGGCAGGTCGGGCCGCATCGGTTGATCCTCACCACCGCGCGCGATCCAGCGGCCCTCGGCCAAAGTGAGCGCCGAGACGGCATTGCCGATCAGGGGATCGTCGGCGCGCAGCAGCGGTTCGCCCTCTTCCTCGGTAATGTGGTCGGCACCGGGCTGGCCGAACTGGCGCAGCATCAGCGTGACGCCCGCGCGCATCTGCATATGGGCGAGCAAGGCCGGGCTGAGCATCGCGGGCTGATCGCAGAGCATGCGCCAGCAGACGGGGTCGGGCCAAGGCGACAGCGCGGTGGCGATGGCCGGGGCATGATCGAGCGACACGCGCAGCGCCATTTCGATCGCGGTCAGGCAGCCGCCCAGATGCCGCCGCGTCTCCGCGATCAGTGCGTCGTGGCGCGGGCGTTCGTCCGTCGGAAAGAAAAAGGCCAGGTCGATGGCATGACCAACCGGCACGGCGGACATGCCCGCCATGACTCGCGTCATCGGCCAGCTATCCGTCATTGTCGAACCGGCAAGGGACGAAAAGACGCTCATGCGGTGCAGCATAATCGCACGTCCTTAAAATGCACTAAACCGTCCGCAGGAAATCTTTATGCACGTCGCCGTAAAATGATCGCGCCGATCGAGGCGATGGCGAGCAGCATGGCGACGCGCAATCCCTGCGCCAGCACGCCGAACAGGCCGGTCGCGACCATCAGCAGCAGCGCACTGGCGGGGGTGAAGATCATCCACGGCCGGGCTTCGCCGCTGCGCCCCTGCCGGTCGGCGACCAGAATGATCGCCAGCAGCAGCGCGAGATCGACCGCGAGCGGACTGCGGCCGGCAAGAACGATGCCGACCAGCGCCAGGATCGGCGTGGCGAAAGCAAGCGCGCCGGCAGGTGGCGGCCGCAGCGCCATGGCATCGAGCCGGTCGGCCAGTTCGGCGAGCAGCAAGGCGATCAATAGCAGGCAGAAGCCGGTCAGCGGCCAGAGCAGTTCGATCGGCACGAGCGCGACGGCGGCAAGCGCGATGGCGCTGACCCGGACCTGAAAGGCGGGCACCTGCATCCGCATCAGCGGGGCGCTGGCCATGCGGGCGAGCGGCGCGAGGACATAATGTTCGATGCCGCCGCGCGTCTGCGTGCGCGCGACACCGGCGGCGGTGACCGCCTGCGCCACCAGATCGGCCTGTTGCTGGCTATCGACGATGGCGACGCGACCTTCGAGCAGGTCGTCCTGCGGCGCGGTGATGCGGCGGGCGCCCTTTTGCACCGCGGCCCGCACCAGCGTCAGCGACAAGTCCCAGTCGCCGATCATGTCGAGCGTGTCGAACATCAAAGCGGGGCTGATCCGGGCCACGCCCGCCCAGCGCTGGCCCGCATCAATCCGTTCGAACGGGGCACTGGCGCGGGTGTCGTCGGCGACGAGCAGCGTGTTGCCCTCGCTCGCGCCCAGCGCATCGACATGCGCCTGCGCCACGATCGCGCCGTCGGCGACCAGCAATACGTCGGCATCGCGCGGCACATCGCGCACCATCGATACCATGTCGCGGACCAACGCCACGGCAATGCCGTCCGCGCTGAGGCGATCGACAGCCTGCGACACGGCGGGGGTGATGACGCTGACCAGGATCATGATTCGGTCGGCACCGGCACGCGCCGCCTGCCGCGCCTGATATTCGATCAGCGTCTGGCCCGCGAAATGCAGGCTGGCGCGCAGACCGGCGGGCGTATCGGCCGTCGTGCGGCTGGCGCTGAGAATCGCGGAAAAACTCATTCTTTTATGCTTGTCGACCCGTTGGCTGTTGGGACGACCTTTTCGCAAGGCAAAGGGTTTGACGCAAGCAAAGCCGTATCAGCTGTGCGGAATGTCCTGTTCAAGGCCCGCCAGGGCATGGCGCAACCGGCGCAGCGCGCGCGGATCGCCGGGCGCCGCCTGCGCCGCTTCGTCCGCCAGCGCCATCAACGATGTGAGGCCGAAACTGGCCGCCAACCCCTTCAAACGCCACGCGGCCAGCGCCCAATTGGCATCGCAGCGGGCACGGCCAAGCAGATCGACCTGACGCGCCGCGCTTTCCATGAAGGCGACCCGTAAATCGGCGATCAACGCACGGTCGTCGCCAACGGCGGCTGCCAAAGCAGCGTCAAGGGCACCAGGATCATAGGACATGGCGACCAACGCTATCGAACGCGGGTTAAGTTTTGGTAACGGGGCATTCCCGCACGCAAAAAAGATGCTAGGATGAGGATATGACAGGGGGCAGCACAATCGTCGAGTTCTGGCGCGACGAACCATCGGAGACGCCTGCGCAAGCAGACGATATCCTGCTTTTGAACCAAGCCGTGCTGGACATCGAAGACGATGAACCGGACGCAGAGTCGGGCGAGGCCGGGATAAAGCGGGTTCGTATCATCTTGATGGGCGCGGCGGTGGCGTGGATCGGCTTTGCCGGCTGGGCGATGATCGCGTCGGGCGATTTGCGCGCCGGGCCGTCGGCCTGGGCCAGTGCCATAGCAACGCTGCTGGTGCCACTGACCCTGCTCGCCCTCATTTATCTGCTGCTGGTCCGCAACAGCCGGTCCGAATCGCGTCGCTATCTCGATACGGCGCGTGCGCTGCGGACCGAAGCCGACCTGCTGGAAATACGGCTGGGCCGGATCGCGACCCAGTTGGAAACCGCGCGCAAGAAGATGCAGGATCAGGCCGAGCTGCTCGACAGCTATGGGGCCGCCGCCAGCAGCAACATGGAAGCATCGGCCGAATTGATCGCCAGCCGGGCGCATGCCAGTGCCGCGCGCGCCGAAGTCGCCGAACGCGCCGGTGCCGCCTTGATGGCGCAGATGCACGCGCTGATGGGCGCGATCCCCGAACTGGAGGATCGCACAGGCCGCATGGCAGCGCAGATCATGGACAATAGCCATGCCCTGGGCGACCGGATCGACACGCTGGAAGCGCGATTGCATGCGCTGGGCGAATTGTCGGATGAGGCACGGACGCGCACCTTGTCGGCGACCAAGAGCCTGTCGAGCCAATTGACCCAGTTGCAGGAAGCGACCCGCTCAGCGAGCGAAGAAGTCACCGGCATGGCAGAGATCGCCGCAGGACGGATCGACGCCACCGCGCAAACCGCGCGCCAGGCAATGGACCGCACGCGCCAGGATGTGGAAGCGCAATCGGCGGCGCTGGTGGCGCTGGTCGACACGGCCCAGGCCGGTGTCAGCAGCACTAGTGAAACTGCCCGTAACGCGCTCATCGCGGAACTGGATCATGCCCAGGCTGCTTTGGAAGAGCGGCTGGCCATCGTCAGGCAGGCGATGGATCGCACCCGTGCTGATGTCGATGCACAGACTGCAGCATTAGCGACGTTGATCGATACGGCGCAAGCCGGTGTAAGCAGCACCAGTGCTGGCGTCCGCCAGACCCTGATCGAAGAATTGGACCATGCCCACGCCGCATTGCAGGTCCGGCTGGATGCCGCCAAGCAGGCGATGGATCTGACCCGCGCCGATATCGAAGCGCAATCGGTGGCGTTGGTCGCCATGGTCGATTCGGCGCAGGCTGGCGTGGCCAGCACCAGCGATGTCGTCCGCCAGACTTTGGGCGCGGATCTGGACCATGCTCAGGCTGCGTTGCAGGTCAGGCTGGATGCCGCCCGGCAGGCGATGGATCGCACGCGCGCCGACATCGAAGCACAATCGCTGGCGCTGGTCGCCATGGTCGATTCGGCGCAGGCTGGCGCGGCTACCGCCAGTGAAACCGTCCGTCAGACTTTGGGCGCGGATCTGGACCATGCCCAAGCCAATTTGCAGGAGCGGCTGGACGGGCTGCTGGCGCAGGTCGAGACGGCCATGGCGACAGCCGACGAAGGCTTGTCTCGCCGAGCCGATACGCTAAGCGCGCTGGTCACCGCAGCGGAGGCCGGGATTGGCAGCGCCAGCGAAGGCGCGATGGCCGTCCTGACGCGCGACATGGACAAGATCGAACAGGATCTGCGCGAACGGATGGGCGATGCGCTCGATCGGGCGCAGGCCGCCTTGAGCCAGACCGATGCCAGCCTATCGAACCAGGCTGCGGCACTCGATGCCCTGATCGCCCGGTCGCGCGAAAGCCTCGATGCGATCGGCAGCGATACGATCATCGGCCTGAGCGACTCGATCGGTGAAGTCGAAGGGCGCCTCCACCAGATCAACGATTTGGTGGAAGGGCAGAAGGCGTTGATGAACAGCCTGCATGACGGGCTGAACGACACGATCGCTGGAACCGAAGGCAAGTTCGCGACGCTGGAAGAAGCGGCGCTGGCGCGCAGCGAGCGGATGACCAACGCACTGACTCGCCTGACGGGCGAGACACAGCGGATCGACGGTGCGCTGACGGCCGGTGGCCTGACGGCGGACAAGCTGATCGGTAGCGCCGAAATCTTGCTCGTGGCGCTGGATTCGAGCGTGCGAGAACTGGATGAAACCTATCCGGCCGCGCTGGATCGGTTCGATGCGCGGATGGAACAGAGCCGTGCCCTGCTCGGCAGCGCGACACCCGAACTGGAACGACTGGAGGCGATTTCGCAGGCGCTGGCCGGCCGAGCCGAAGAGGCCGAGTCGTTGCTGCGCGGACAAGGCAGCCGCCTGACCGAATGGCTGGAAAGCACGCAGAGCGGATTGGAGGCCAATCGGCAATTGGTCGATCGGCTACGTGTGGCACTGGATGGCGCGCATCAGGATGCGACGCGGATCACCGAAGGGGCCGGGCCGCTGCTCGTTACTGCGCTGTTGCGGGTCAAGGACACCGCCGATCAGGCCGCCGAGCGGGCGCGACAGGCATTGTCCCGCGCCATTCCCGACGCCGCCCAGCAATTGGGCGACGCCAGCGAAGCGGCGATGCAGCGGGCGTTGGGCGACAGGGTCGCAGAACAGATCGAACAGGTGGCCAAGGTGGCCGAAGAAGCGATCAAGGCCGCGCATCAGGCATCGGAACGGCTCACGCGCCAGTTGCTGACCATCGCCGACACCAGCGCCACCATAGAACAGCGCATCGCGCAGGCCGAACAAGCGTCGGAGGATCGCGACCGCGACCATTTCGCACGTCGCTCCGCCGCCTTGATCGAATCGCTCAACAGCACCGCGATCGATGTCGCCAAGATATTGTCCAACGACGTGACCGATACGGCCTGGTCGGCCTATCTAAAGGGCGATCGGGGCGTGTTCACGCGCCGCGCGGTCAAGCTGCTGGATGCAGGCGAGTCGCGAGAGATTGCGCTCCATTATGACGATGATGCCGAGTTCCGCGATCATGTGAACCGCTACATCCACGATTTCGAATCGATGCTGCGGATCATCCTGTCGGCGCGCGACGGCAATGCGCTGGGCGTTGCGGTGCTGTCATCCGACATGGGCAAGCTCTATGTCGCGCTGGCGCAGGCGATCGAGCGGCTGCGGCAATAAGGCGAGATGGCGTTCCCCGGTCTGGCCGGGGAATCGTTTTGGCTCAGCGTGAGCCGCTATATTTGGGCAGCATGTCCGCCGTCACCCAACCCTGTACATAATTGGCATAATAAAGGCCGAACAGGATCGATGCCAGGATCGTCGCGCGCAGGGCGACGCGGCCGGGGCGGAAGTTGCTGGGAGCACTGTCCGCCTGCCCCTTCAGCATCACCTCGCCCGTTTCGTCGGGCGTACGGATGCCGAAGGGAAGCATGACGAAGGCGCAGACGACCCATATCAAAAAATAGATGGCGAAGATGGCGTAAAGATTCATGCGCGCCTGATTAGGCGCGAATGAGCAGTACGTCCACTATCGGCTTCTTACCGGTCCAGCGTGTCGCCGTCCGGCGCACGGCGAGGCGAACCCGCTCGCGCACGGCGTCATCCTCCAGCGACCCCTTGGGGATCACCGCCGCGGCATCATTCGATGCTTCGGCGAGGAACGCCGCCTTGTCTTCCTCAACCGGCACGCCCTGGGTGCGCAGCGTCGGCTTGCCGATCATCTTGCCCTTGCGGTCGATCGCCACGGCGACGCTGATCTGGCCATGCAGGCCGAGCTTGCGCCGTTCGTTGATGGTCGCGCCATCGGCCGGCAGGATGACGTCGCCGTCCAGCACCAGCCGTCCGGTATCCTGCTTGCCAATAATCTCCGGCGCACCGGGCGCCAGGCGCAGCAAGTCGCCATTGGACTGGACCGGTGCGTGGCGGATGCCGCTGGCCAGCGCAAGCCGGGCTTGCTCTGCCATATGGCGGCGTTCGCCATGGACGGGCAGCAGGATTTCAGGCCGTATCCAGCGATACATGGCTTCGAGTTCGGGGCGACCGGGATGGCCCGACACATGCACTTCGGCCTGACGATCGGTGACCATCAGCACGCCCGACATGGCGAGCGCATTCTGGATGCGGCCGATGGCGATTTCATTGCCAGGGATCTGCTTGGAGGAAAAGACGACGAGGTCGCCCTCCGCCAGCTTGATCGGGTGGCTGTCGAACGCCACGCGGGCAAGCGCGGCGCGGGCTTCACCCTGCCCGCCCGTCGCGATGATCATCACCTCGTTGCGGGGCAAGGCCATCGCATCGTCCCAATCGACCGTCGGCGGGAAATCCTTGAGATAGCCGCTGGCCTTGGCCATGCCGATGATGCGGTCGAGCGAGCGCCCGGCGACGCAGACCTTACGGCCCGTCGCGGTGGCGACTTCGCCCAGCGTCTGCACGCGGGCGGCGTTGGAGGCGAAGGTGGTGACGAGGACGCGGCCCTTGGCCCCGGCGATCGTTTCCATCAACCCTTCGCGCACATCGCCTTCGGAACCGCTGGCCTTGTCATTGAAGACATTGGTGCTGTCGCAGACCATGGCGAGGATGCCCTCGTCGCCGATCGCGGTGAGTTCCTTGGGGGTCGCCGGTTCGCCGAGCAAGGGACGCTCGTCGAGCTTCCAGTCGCCGGTATGGAAAATCTTGCCGTGCGGCGTGTCGATCAGCAGGGCATTGCCCTCCGGGATCGAGTGGGCGAGCGGCACATAGCGGAAGCCGAATGGCCCCAGATTGAAGCTGCCCTCATTCTGGATCACATGGAGTTTGACCTCCTTTGTGAGGCCTTCTTCCTCCAGCTTCAGGCGGATGAGGCCTGCGGTGAAGGGCGTCGCATAGAGCGGCACGCCCAAATCTGCGGCGAGATAGGGGATCGCGCCGATATGATCCTCATGCCCGTGCGTCAGCACGATGCCGAGCAGATCCTTGCGCCGTTCCTCGATGAAGGTCAGGTCGGGCAGGATCAGTTCGATGCCGGGATAGGTGGGGTCGCCGAAGGTCATGCCGAGGTCGACCATGACCCATTTGCCCTGGCAGCCGTAAAGATTGACGTTCATGCCGATCTCGCCCGACCCACCGAGGGCCAGGAAGAGCAGCTCATCCTTGGGTGTCATTATGCTTGTAAACTCCGTTCGTGCATCAGCGCGAGGCCCTGAATCGTCAGATCCGGCGCGATCGCATCGAAAATATCGCTGTTGTCGTTAAAGAGGACCGCGAGGCCCCCCGTCGAAATAACCCTGGTCGGGCGGCCGATTTCGACCCTCATGCGGGCGACCAGCCCCTCCATCATGGCTACATAGCCCCAAAATACGCCAATATGCATCTGCGCCTCGGTCGTCCGCCCGATCACCGAACGATTTTCCGGTGGGGCGATCGCGATCCGTGGCAGCTTCGCGGCGGCTGCTACTAGCGCATCAAGCGAGAGATTGATACCCGGCGCGATGATGCCGCCCTTATAGGCTCCGCTATAGTCGATCACGTCGAACGTGGTCGCGGTGCCGAAATCGATGACGATCAAGTCGCCGCTATAAAGATGGTGCGCGGCGATGGCGTTTACAACCCGGTCGGCACCCACCGATCCAGGCTCCGCCACGTCGAGTTCGATGCCCCAGTCGAGCGGCGCTTGCCCCGCGATCAGGGCGGTAGTGCGGAAATATTTCTCGGCCAACACCTGCAGGTTATGCAATGCGCGGGGCACGACGGTCGCAATGATGACGGTGTTGACGTCGGCGATCTTATAGCCTTCGAGCATCAACAACTGGTTGAGCCAGACGGCATATTCGTCGGCCGTGCGGCGCGCGTCGGTCGCGATGCGCCAGCGCGCGCGGATGTCCCGCCCGTCGAGCAGCGCGAAAACCACATTGGTATTGCCCGCGTCGATCGCGAGGAGCATGGCCGGTCCTTGGGTCAGATGAGAAAGATGTCACCGGCGTGAATGGCACGGCTCTGCCCGTTCGCCAAGCGCAGGATGAGCATGCCCTGGCGATCGAGCGTGTCGAAAGTGCCTTCCACCGTGCTGCCGTCGGGTTGTTGCACACGCATCGGCGTACCGGTGGGGTGGGCGTTGAGCAGCCAATGGGTACGCACCGGGTCGAGGCCCTGCGCGCGCCAGATGGCGAGCCAATGGACGAAAATCTGGGCCAGTCGGTCGAGCAGCGCCCCGGCCTCGGCATCGGCCGCACCCTGGGCACGCAGGCTGGTGACGGGACGGTCGAGGTTGCTGGGATGATCAGTGACGTTGATGCCGATACCGACGATGATGGCGTCAGCGGTGCGTTCCAGCAAAATGCCCGCGATCTTCGCGCCGTCGACCAATATGTCATTGGGCCATTTGATCCGCGCCTGCCCGGCGCACAACGGCGCGACCAGAGCATGGACGGCGTTTGCCGCGACCAGAGCCAGCGTATGGGGTAGCGGGTCACCCGGCTGCAACCGGACCAGTGTGGAACAATAGAGATTGCCGACCGGGCTATCCCATGTGCGGCCCATCCGCCCCCTGCCCCCGCTCTGCCGACGGGCACGCAGCCAGCTTCCTTCGCTGATGCCAGTATCGACCAATGCCAGCATGTCGGCATTGGTCGATACGGTATCCTCGACGAGGCGTATATCGGTCAGAACAAGGACGCCGCCGCGGCAGCGCTCGCCTGGTCCAGCATGGGGTTGAGCAGATAGCCCAGCACGATGACGGCAGCGCAAGCGGTCAGGATGATATTCTCGACCGCACCACCCTTTGCCTCATAGGCAGCGGTGGGCTCGTCGAAATAGATCGTCTTGATGATCTTGAGATAATAGAAAGCGCCGATCACCGAAGCCGCAATACCGACGGCAGCCAGCGCCGTCAGGCCCGCCGCAACGGCGGCATCGAACACCAGGAACTTGGCCCAGAAACCGAAGAGCGGCGGAATACCGGCCATCGAGAACATGAAGATGGCGAAGGCCGCAGCCAGACCTTTGCGCGATTGCGACAGGCCCGCGAGGCTGGCGATCGTCTCGACCGGCTTGCCGTCGGCATCCCGCATCTGGAGGATGCAGGCGAAGGCACCGATCGTCATGATGACGTAGATCGCCATATAGCTCATCGTCGCGGCGACACCGGCGGGTGTGCCGCAAGCCAGGCCAATCAGCGCGAAGCCGACATTGTTGATCGACGAATAGGCCATCAGCCGCTTGATATTGCTCTGACCGATGGCGGCGACCGCACCGAAGATGATCGAGGCCAGCGCCACGAAGATCACGATCTGTTGCCAATCCAACCCGGCCGGGCCGAGCGCCTCGATCGCGACGCGCACGGTCAGGGCGATGGCCGCGACCTTGGGCGCGCTGGCGAAGAAGGTCGTGACTGGGGTTGGCGCACCTTCATAGACGTCGGGCGTCCACATGTGGAACGGCACGGCGCTGATCTTGAAGGCGAGGCCCGCCAGCACGAAAACAAGGCCGAACAATGCTCCTTTGCTCACGCCGCCACTCAGCGCGACGGCGATGCCGTCGAACGTGGTGCTGCCGGTGAAGCCATAGAGCAGCGAGATGCCATAGAGCAGGATGCCGCTCGCTAGCGAACCCAGCACGAAATATTTGAGGCCTGCTTCGGACGAGCGCCCATCCTGCCGCATGAAGCTGGCGAGGACATAGGAGGCCAGGCTGTTCATTTCGAGGCCGATATAGAGCGTCAACATGTCGCCCGCCGACACCATCATGCCCATGCCGACGGCGGCAAAGACGATCAGGATCGGATATTCGGGACGCAACATGCCATCGGTCGAGAAGAAACGCGGTGCCAGCAGAATAGCGGAGGCGGCCGCGCCATAGATCAACGCCTTGGCGTAAACCGAGAAGGCGTCCGCGCGGTACAATCCGTCAAACGCATCGGGGCGAGGAAGCTTTCGGGATAGATGCCCATCCACAAGACGACGGCGGCGATGGGGGCGAGCAGCCACAATTCGCGCGTCGACAGGTCGGGCATGGCGGCCGCGTCGGCATTGACCTGCTCACCATAGCAGATCGGCCGCGTCGGCATTGACCTGCTCACCATAGCAGAT
>Ga0156326_107_pt1 | contig 54290 bp, 40 predicted proteins | sample RifCSPlowO2_12_FD_107974 | JGI IMG/M metagenome (GOLD analysis project Ga0156326, IMG submission 107974) | Sphingomonadales bacterium RIFCSPLOWO2_12_FULL_63_15 | reverse complement strand
TAAATCTCGCTGCGGCGCTCATGAATGTGCGGGGGCATGGTGTTCCACACCGAACCGGGCTTGAGCACGGTCAGCCCCATGACCAGTTGCGCGCTGTCGCAAATGCCGGGGATGACGAGCTGGAAGATGGTGCGCTCGTTGGATTCTTCGAGGGAGCCGCGTTCGAGCGCATTGGCATCGGCGATGCCGAGCTTGCGGGTAACAAAGCCCTTATGCGCCGGGCAGGAGGCAAGATAGAAGCGCGCGCCTGCGCCAGCGAACTGCACGTCCTTCGCCCCCATGGTGACATAGAGGCAATCCTTGTTGCCCAGCGTAAAGCTCTCGCCATCGACGGTAACGGTGCCCTCGACGTTCGAGACGTTCACCACCGCCATTTCGCGGCGTTCGAGGAAGGGATGCCCCGCCGCTGAAGCCGGCTCGCTCTGCACCGGCAGCGCGACCGGTGCATCCGCCACCGCAACCCCGCCAATCACGAAACGGTCGGCATGGGTATAGTTCAACACGCACGCGCCATCGCGAAACAACCCGCCGATCAGATAGCGATCGCGCAATTCCTCGTTCGACACGCATTCCATCATGTCGGGGTGCGTCGCGTAATAGGTCTTGTCGAACATCGGCTATCTCCTGAATGACTTTGCCAAGCCTTATAGCGTCCAGTGCCACGAAGGAAAGTATTTATCCCTTAATGTGGAATGATGATCCGATATGCGGTCATTATTCTTGCAGCAGAATGACATGCAGGAAGCGCGGGCCGTGCGCGCCGCGCACATAGGTGCCCTCGATATCCGTCGTACCGGATACGCCGGTGATCCAGTAATGGGCGCGCGGTTGCGGACCCGGCGGGGGCGCATCCTCCAGGTGGGGGGAGATGTCGCGGATCGCCAACAGCACGATATGATGCAGCGTCAGGAAATTGGGCAGCATCGGCGCGATCGGACTGGTTTCGAAGATCAGCGACCCGGTTTCAGCGACACCCCTGCGCGCAATGGCGAGGGTAGCGCCTTCGTCGGGGGCGGCATCGGCGTGCAGGGTGAAGGCGGACCAATCGCACGCCGTCAGGCGTGGGTCTGGCGGGCAACACAGGGTCAGTGGTTCCTGTTGGTCGGTCAGGTAGCGTGCGATGGCAGCGGGCAGGTCTGCCAGGCTGGCGATACGGTCATGGCTGGCATTAACGCTGGGCAAAGCGAGACGGGCGAGAAATTCGGCTTCAAGCGCCGAGGCGTCCACCGCCGGACGTTCGGGGGCGTCGAGCAGGGATGCGGCTTCGGAAGCGATCGGCTTCGGGCCTTTCAGTCGGGCGAGGATGGCGTTGCGAGCGGTCATTTACGCTGCTCCTGCTGATATTGCGCCATGAAGCTGCGCGCGGCAGGTTTGGGCAAGTCGCGATGCTTGGTCCAGCCGCTCGCCAGCGGCAGGCTGTCGATCCAGCCCTTGCGGCCGATCAACCGGATCGCCCGGATCGCGACGGCAGTGCCAAGGCGATAGAGCGCGGGACGGCGCGCAACCCAGGCCCAGAAGCCCAACCCCCAGCGCATCGACGTTGGCTCCAGCCCTTCGCGCCAGCTTTTCTCGCGCCAGCCCTTGAGCAGAGTGGGCAGCGGGATCTTGACCGGGCAAACTTCCTGACATTTGCCATTCAAGGTGCAGGCGTGGGCAAGGTCGCGATTGGGTGCCAGGCCGTCGAGCGCAGGCGTCAGCACCGCGCCCATCGGTCCCGGATAAGTGCCGCCATAGGCATGGCCGCCGATCTGGCGGAACACCACGCAATGGTTCATGCACGCGCCGCAGCGGATGCAGCGCAGCATCTCCGCCAGACCTTCCTCGCGCATTTTCGTGCGACCATTATCGACCAGCACGATGTGCATCTGCTCCGGCCCGTCGCGGTCGCCAGCGCGCTTTGGACCGGTGTAAAAGGTCGTATATTGGGTCAGCGCCGCGCCAGTGGCGGAGCGCGCCAGCATCCGCAGCATATGGATAGCGTGGGGCATGGACGGGACGATCTTCTCGATCCCGGCGGTCACGATATGCACGCGCGGCGGGACGAGCGAGAGTTCGGCATTGCCTTCGTTGGTGACGGTGCAGACCGCGCCGCTATCTGCGATCAGGAAATTGGCACCCGATATTCCGACATCCGCGCCCAGCATCGCCCCGCGCAGTTCGCGTCGCGCGCTCTGGGCCATGGCGGCGATCGTTTCTTCCTCATGCGGATTGGCATGTTTCGCGCGGAACAATGCAGACACCTGTTCGCGGGTCTTGTGCATGGCGGGCCAGATAATGTGGGACGGCCGCTCGTCAGCCAATTGGATGATATGTTCGGCGAGATCCGTTTCGACCCGGACAATGCCTGCCTCCTCCAGCGCATGAGGCAAGCCGATTTCCTCGCCCAGCATGGATTTGGAGCGGGCGACCGTCCGTGCCCCCGCCGCCTTGCAGATGTCGATGACGATCCGGCAGGCTTCGTCCGCCGTCTGTGCCCAATGGACCTGCGCCCCCGACGCTATGGCGCTAGCTTCGAATTGTTCGAGATAGGCGCCAAGATGCGCGATCACATGATCCTTGATCGCAGCCGCGCGTGTCCGCGCAGCTTCGAAATCGGGGAAAGCATCGACCGCGATGGCGCGCTTGGCCTCCGCCGTGCCGGTCGTGCGCTCGACCGCGATCTTGAGGATCGGATCTGCCAGCGCCGCGTCGGCGCGATCCGTAAAGCCGCTCATGCCTCTTCGCCGATCGCCGGGCCGTCGCCCATGCCCGAGATCAGTTCGATCGCGTGAAAGGCGCGGATCTTGCTGCCATTACGGTGAAGCTTTCCCGCCATATTCATCAGACAGCCAAGGTCGCCTGCCAGCAGCAGGTCTGCGCCGGTCGCGTCGATCGCATCGGCTTTCTCCCCGACGATGGCGTTTGAGATGGCGGGATATTTGACGCAGAAAGTACCGCCAAAGCCGCAGCAGGTTTCCGCGCCCGGCAGCGGTGTCATCGACAGACCATCAATGGCTTTGAGCAGGCGGCGGGGCTGCGCCTTGATCCCCAGTTGGCGAAGCCCCGAACAACTGTCATGATAGGTTGCGGTGGCGGGCAGGGCGACACCCTCCGGTTTCCAGCCGCAGACCTCATCCAGATAGGCCATCACCTCGAACGTCTTGGCGGCGACGGCCTGCGCGCGTGCGCGCCATTCCGCGTCATCGTCGAACAGTTCGGGATAGTGGCAGCGGATCGTCCCGGCGCAGGAGCCGGAGGGCACGACAATCGCTTCATAAGGTTCGAGCGCTTCGATCGTCTGTTTGGCCAGCGCCACGGCATGGGAACGGTCGCCGCTGTTGAGCGCAGGCTGGCCGCAACAGGTCTGCCCCTGCGGCACCACGACGGTACAGCCCGCCGCTTCGAGCGCACGGATCGCGGCGAAGCCGATGCGCGGCCGCATGATATCGACCAGGCAGGTGACGAACAGGGCGACATTTGCAGTCATAGGCCGTGGCGTCTCGCGAAATTCAGGAACAGGTCGGGCCAGGGCGCTGGCGCTGCGGGCGCGGCGACAAGGCCAAAGCCATGGCCGCCATTTTCGAAGAGATGGCACTCCGCCGCTATGCCTTGGGCACGCAGGGCAGCGAGCATGGTCAGGCTGTTTTCGGGCGGCACCGCCTTGTCGTCCAACGCATGGGCGAGGAAGACGGGCGGGGTCTCTGCACTCACATCCTGGTCGAGCGAATAGGCGCGCATCCGTTCCGCTGTTGGATCAGGGCCAAGCAATTGCGTGCGCGATCCGGCATGGACAAACGCGCCCTCCATCTGGATCACCGGATACATATAGGCGGCAATGGCCGCCCTTATCGGTTCGCGGTCGGCGGCATCGACCGGCGTATAGCTTTCCTGGGGCGGGCGACTGGTCAGCCAGGCCGCTAGATGCCCCCCCGCCGAAAAGCCCATCACGCCGATCCGGTTCGCGTCGAACTTTTCCCTTGGGGCGAGCGCGCGTATCAAGCGCAGGGCGCGCTGGGCATCCTGCAACGGTGCCTCGGCACCTGCCGCCCAGCCATCGGCGGGCAGGCGATAGAGTAGCGAGAAACAGGCATAGCCCGCCTGCGCGAAATGGCGGGCGATGTTATAGCCTTCATGGCCGATCGCGACACGGGTATAGCCCCCGCCGGGGATGAGCAGGATCGCCGCGCCATTGGGCTTGGCTGGGCGCAACAAGGTCAGCGTCGGGGTCACCACATGCGCAAACACGCCGTCATCCGGGCCACTATCGGGGCGGCGGAGGCTTTCGACCTCCTGCACCGTCACTCGCTCACCGCCCGGTGCTTTGCCGGGCCAGATCGGAAACCGTTCGAACCCCTGGGGCAGGGGGAAGCTTTGCGCCATAGCAGGCGTTGCTAGCGTGGCGGAGGCGAGGGTTCCGGCAAGGAGGGTGCGGCGGTCGATCGGCGGTGTCATTGGCAGTCCGTCCTTCCAAGCGGGGTGGTGCGAGTGAGAGCCGGGCGCGGCGCCGCTATCGTCTCGGAAATGGGCAGCGTGAGCGATTTCAGACCCTCGACAACCAGATCGGCCACCTGACGCGCGCCCAATTCGCTGAAATGCGTATTGTCGCTAATGCCCTTGGGAAAGGCGGCAACATTGTCCTGCGCGCTATAATGGAGATAGAGCGCTTTCGAGCCATTCGGCCCGGCGCGATCGAGCCATGCCCGCGAGCGGGTTTCTAGGTCGATCAACGGCGCCCCCGTCTTGATCGCCAACTCGCGCATGACGCCAGACCATGCGGAAAAATCTGCGACGGCGCGGCCGTCCGGCCCGAAGTTGCGTCGCGCAACTGGGGTGACGAGGACGGGCACGCCCCCCGCCATCCGCACGTCGCGTATGAAGCGCAGTAGATTGTCACGATAGTCGGTTTGCGCCGGTGCCCAGCGCTCCGGCTTCGCCCGCGTCGCGTCATTATGGCCGAACTGGATCAGCACCGTGTCGCCGGGCAGGATATCGGCACGCAGCCGGTCCCAGCGCCCCTCCGCCAGAAAGCTGCGGGTCGAGCGGCCGCCCATGGCATGGTTGAGAATGCGGACATTTGGGGCCACGGCGCAGCGTAGCATCGTCCCCCATCCCGTCTGCGGATACCGCGCCGGCGCATAGTCGGCCGCGGTGGAATCTCCCGCGATCAATATGGTGTTGCCGGGCGCGGTGGCGTTTGCGGGGGCAGTGAGGATGACGCCGAACAGGACAATCTGCACCATCCTTACGGCATGACCAGCGAATTTACGCATTCTGCTCTCCCCCCGTTCGGGCTGAGCTTGTCGAAGCCCAGATTTCGCCAAGCGAGAAAGAAAGCCCTTCGACAGGCTCAGGGCGAACGGAGGTGAGGGGGAGCATCACGGTTTACTGCAAGTTCACATACATGCCGCCATCCACCAGCAGCGCCGCGCCGGTGACATAGGCGGCCATGTCCGACGCCAGGAACACGATCGGACCCGCCAGATCTTCCGGCGCGCCCAGCCGCCCCAGCGGCGTGCGCTGCTCCATATAGGTCCGCTTTTCGACGTCGGCGAGGTCATCCTTGTTGATCTCGGTCAGGATGGTGCCGGGCAGCACGCTGTTGCAGCGAATGCCATGTTTGCCGAGCGCAATGGCGGTGGACTGCATCAGCGAATGAACGCCCGCCTTGGTGGGCGTATAGTGGGTCTGATATTCGCCGCCGACGAGCGCGGAGATGGAGGAAACGGCGACGATCGAGCCGCCATGGCCCTGTTTCACCATCTGCTGCGCGGCGGCCTGCACCATGAAATAGGCACCATGCAGGTTCACCTTGAAGGTGCGCTCGACCACGTCCACGGGCATATCCAGAAAGGCGTGGAAGGGGCAGATGCCCGCATTGCTGACCATGACATCGACCTTGCCGAAGGCGTCCACGGCCTTTGCCACGAAATCTTGTGCGGTCTGCGGATCAGCAACGTCGCCCTTCACCGCGATGGCACGCTGGCCCAGTGCCTCGATCTCGGCGACACAACTCGCGGCAGGCCCATCGCTATTGGCATAGTTGATCGCGACATCGGCACCATGTTGCGCGGCACCAATGGCGGCGGCGCGGCCGATGCCGGTCGATGCACCGGTGACGAGAACGGTCTTGCCTTCAAGCAGTTTCATGGGATCGGGCCTTCCTTTGGCTGGTTACCGCCGTGCAGGGCGGTTGGGTGGTTTGACGCCGGGGGTCCAGCCCAGATCGGCGCTGATGGCGTGGGCCGCCGCGCGGACATCGGCGCTCAGCGCCTGCATCCGCTCGTCGTCCATATATTGGGCCGCGCTCGACAGGCTGATGGCGGCGACGATCGCGCCCGCTGCATCGCGCACCGGGGCTGCGACGCAGCGTATCTGGTCCTCATTTTCTTCGAGATCGAAGGTGCGCCCCTGCGCGACATAAGCGCGCATCCGGTCGAACCAGATGGCCGCATCGGCATCATGGGTGCCATCTTCGCGCTCAGCGTCGAACAGCCGGGTCCAGACCACTTCGCTGTCGTCCAGCAGCAGCGCTTTGCCAAGCCCGGTCGAGGTCAAGGGATGACGATCGCCGATGCGGCTGGATATTTCGACGCGGCGACGCCCGGCTATCTTGTCGAGATAAAGCGCCTGATCGCCGTCGAGCCGACCCAGATGCACCGTATCTTCGCTGGCGGATGCCAGGGCTTCGAGATGCGGGCGGGCGATCTGCACCACATCGGCCTGCGCTTGCGCCAGGAAACCGAGCTGCAGCAGTTTCGGTCCCAACTGATAGCCTTCGCGCGGCAGGAAGGTGAGGAATCCCCGTTCCACCATCGCATTGGCGAGGCGGTGGGTGGTCGATCGGGTGAGACCCATCCGTTCGGACAGGTCGGCGAGCTTTACCGGCCCGTCGATCACCTGGTCGAGCAGGTCCAGCCCACGCTGCAAGGTCTGCGACCCGGCGGCTTTCGACTTTTCCTCTCGTTCACCCGATTCTGGATTTGACGTTTTCTGTCTCATCTAATAACACTCTATCCCATAAAATGAGAAAAACAAGGGCGAAGGCAAGGACCAAGCGTGATTCTTTCGAACATGCTCCCGTGCCTGCTGTCCGACCTTTATCGCCATTTTGCTCAGATTTTGGAAGTTTCTGCCGTCTTGTCCCATATATTGGACGTCGGCATGGTTCAGGGAGTGTGTGCGTGCCGATCGTGACCTTGCCGAAAATCAAGCATGTCCGGGCCTTCACCGTGCGCGGTGGCGGTGCCGACTATCATGACCAGGGCGAAGGCCACTGGATCGACGACCATATTGCGACGCCCATGTCGCGCTATCCCGAATATCGCCAGTCGCGCCAGAGCTTCGGCATCAACGTGCTGGGCACTTTGGTCGTTGAGATCGAGGCGGAAGATGGCACGATCGGCTTTGCCGTGACGACCGGCGGCGAACCCGCTGCCTTCATCGTCGAAAAGCATCTGGCCCGTTTTCTGGAAGGCCGCTCGCCCACCGATTATGAGAAAATCTGGGACCAGATGTATTTCTCGACCCAATATTATGGGCGCAAGGGTCTCGTAGTGAACGCGATCTCCGGGGTCGATCTGGCGCTGTGGGACTTGCTGGGCAAGTTGCGGCAGGAGCCGGTCTACCACATGCTGGGCGGGGCGGTGCGCGACGAACTGCAATTCTACGCCACGGGCGCGCGGCCCGATGTCGCCAAGGAACTGGGATTCATCGGCGGCAAGATGCCGCTGCACCATGGCCCGGCTGAGGGCGTTGAAGGCCTGAAAAAGAATATCGCCGAACTGGCCGATATGCGGGAAAAATGCGGTCCCGACTTCTGGTTGATGTGGGATTGCTGGATGGCGCTAGACGTCGATTATGCCACGCGCCTAGCCATCGCCGCGCATGAACATGGCCTCAAATGGATTGAGGAAGCGATCAGCCCCGACGATTATTGGGGCTATCAGCAGTTGAAGCGCAACGTCCCCAAGGGGATGCTGGTCACCACCGGCGAGCATGAGGCGACCCGCTGGGGCTTCCGCATGTTGCTGGAAATGGATTGCTGCGACATCATCCAGCCCGATGTCGGCTGGTGCGGTGGCGTGACCGAATTGCTCAAGATCAGCGCGATGGCCGACGCCCATGGCAAGATGGTCGTGCCGCACGGCTCCTCGGTCTACAGCTACCATTTCGTCATCACCCGCCACAATTCGCCCTTCGCCGAATTCCTGATGATGCATCCAGGACCAACCGAAGTGGTGCCGATGTTCCACCCACAGTTGATCGGCGAGCCAGTGCCCGAAAATGGTCGGCTCAAAGCCAGCGCGCTCGACGCGCCCGGCTTCGGCGTCGAACTGAACCGCGATATCGCGATGCACCGCCCCTATACTCACTAAGCAAGAAGCGAGATTGCCATGAAATTCTGCCGTTTTGGCCCGCGTGGCCAGGAAAAGCCCGGTATCGTCGATACGGATGGCAATATCCGAGACTTGTCAGGCGTGGTCACCGAGCTGACGATCGAGACGCTGGCCGCCGCCAAGGCCGCCGACATCGCGTCGCTGCCGATCGTGGAGGGGACGCCGCGCTATGGCGTGCCGTTGAAGGGCGTGGGGAAGATCGTCGCCATCGGCCTCAATTATGAGGATCATGCGATCGAATCCAACCTGCCGATCCCGACCGAACCAATGATGTTCATGAAGGCGCTGTCGTCGCTCAATGGGCCAAACGATGAAGTGATGCTGCCCAAGGGCGCGACCCATGGCGACTGGGAAGTCGAGCTGGGCGTCATCATCGGCGAAACCTGCCGCTTCGTGAGCGAAGAGGACGCGCTGTCAAAGGTGGCGGGTTACACCCTCGTCAACGACGTGTCGGAACGCTTCAACCAGAAGCAGCGCGGCACCCAGTGGAGCAAAGGCAAGGGGCATGACACCTTCTGCCCGACCGGCCCTTGGCTGGTGACGCCCGACGAGGTGGGCGATTGCCAGGATCTCGACATGTATCTGAACGTCAACGGCGATCGGATGCAGACCGGCAACACCCGCACGATGATCTTCAATGTAGCGCAGCTCATCGCCTATGTCAGCGAATATATCACGCTGTATCCCGGCGACCTGATGATCACCGGCACGCCGCCCGGCGTCGGCGAAGGTAAGAAGCCGACCGCCATCTACCTAAAGGCCGGTGACGTGATGGAACTGGGCATCGCCAAGCTGGGCACCCAGACGCAGAATGTCGTCGAATGGCGGCATCTGGGCGACGAGGTGCTCGGATGAGCGTCTTTGCTGGTCGTTATGAAGGACGCTGCGCTATCGTCACCGGCGGCGCGTCGGGCCTGGGCAAACAGGTCGCCGCGCGGATCATAGCCGAAGGCGGTAAGGTTGCCTTGTGGGACGTGAACGCCGATGCGCTGGCGGAAACCAAAGCGGAGATCGGCGCGACCCATGTGGTCGCGCTCGATGTCTCCGATCAGGCGGCAGTGGAGGCGGCAGCCAAGTCCAGCGCGGAAGCACTGGGCAAAGTCGACGTGCTGGTTTGCTCTGCGGGCATTACCGGCGCGACCGCGACCCTATGGGATTATCCGCTCGACAGCTGGCGCAGCGTGATCGACATTAACCTGAACGGCCTTTTCTACTGCAACCGCGCAGTGGTGCCGTTCATGCTCGACAATGGCTATGGCCGCATCGTTAACTTGGCCTCGGTCGCGGGTAAGGAGGGCAATCCTAATGCCTCCGCTTATTCCGCAAGCAAGGCGGGCGTGATCGGGCTGACCAAGAGCCTGGGCAAGGAACTGGCGGGCAAGGGCGTGATTGCCAATGCCTTGACTCCCGCGACCTTCGAAAGCCCCATTCTCGCACAGCTGCCCCAAAGCCAGGTCGATTATATGCGCTCCAAAATCCCGATGGGGCGCTTGGGCGAAGTCAGCGAATCAGCCGCGATGGTCTGCTTCATGGCGAGCGAGGAATGCAGCTTCACCACCGCATCGACCTTCGACACGTCGGGCGGTCGCACCACCTTCTGACACACGTCGCGCGGCGCGACTGGCCGACAAGAGCCAGCGCGCCGTGTTGGAACAATCCTCCAGTGCCGTTCGGGCTCAAGGCGAACGGAGGATGGGATAAGGAGAGGACGGCCATGATCCCCTTTGTCGATGCGCACATCCATTTATGGGATCTGGCGCATATCCGCTACGACTGGCTCAGCCCGCCTTTTGCCGAGGATGGGCCGAACGGCAGCGTCGAACCGATCGCGCATGATTATGGCGTCGCGAATTATCGCGCAGACCTCGCACGCTGGAATGTCGTTGGCGCCGTGCATGTCGATGCGGGTGCGGCGGCGGACAGCGCTCTGCGGGAAACCCAATGGCTAGATGGCCTTGCTGCGATCGAGGGGCTGCCTACGGGCATCGTCGCGTTCGCCGCGCTCAACGACCCGCACGTCGATGCGCTATTGTCCGCGCAAGCCGCGCATGATCGCGTCAAGGGCATCCGCCATATTGTCAACTGGCACCCCGACCCTCGGCGCAGTTACACGCCCAACGACCTGACCATCGATCCGCAATGGCAGGCGGGCTATGGCCTGCTGGCAAAGCACGACCTGTCCTTCGACCTGCAATGCTATCCGGGGCAGATGCCAGGACTTGTCCCGCTGATCGAGCGCCACCCCGACATCCCCGTCATCATCAATCATCTCGGCATGCCGGTGATGACCGACGCGGACGGTGTCGGCGATTGGCGGCGGGGCATGCAGGCCCTCGCAGCGCTACCCCATGTCTCCGTCAAGCTGTCGGGCATGGGCTTCATCCGTCGCCACTGGAGCCGCGAGACGATCGCGCCCTTCATCCGCGAAACGATCGACCTGTTCGGTGTCGATCGCTGCATGTTCGCCAGCGACACGCCAACCGACAAGCTGTTTGGCCCAATCGACCGCTATATGGAGGCCTATCACGCCATCGTCGCGGATTTGCCCGAAGCCGGCCGCCGCGCCCTGTTCGGCGGCAACGCCAATCGCCTCTATCGCCTGGGACTTGATATATGATCGGCAATCCACTGCTCGGCGTCTTGTTCCACTGGCTGGGCGGCCTTGCCTCGGCCAGCTTCTATGTCCCCTATCGCGGGGTGAAGCGCTGGAATTGGGAGATTTTCTGGCTGACCGGCGGCATCTTCTCCTGGGTCATCGCACCCTGGTTCTTCGCCTCGATCCAGACCAACGATCTGATGGGCGTGATGGCGCAGGTGCCGGGCTCGGTCGTGGGCTGGTGCATATTTTTCGGCTTCTTATGGGGCTTTGGCGGCCTGACCTACGGCCTCACCATGCGCTATCTCGGCCTTTCGCTCGGCATGGCGGTGGTGCTGGGCCTTTGTACCGTGTTCGGCACGCTGATCCCGCCGATCGTCGATGGCAGCTTCATGACGGAGATCGCAGGCACGCTTCATGGGCAGATCGTGCTGCTGGGGCTGGCCGTGACCGTGCTGGGCATCATCGTCGTCGCCATGGCCGGCGCGCGCAAGGATGCCGCGCTCTCGCCTGAACAAAAGGCCGCCGCCGTTGCCGAGTTCGATTTCAAGAAAGGCATCGCCGTCGCCATCTTCTCCGGCATCATGTCCTCCTGCTTCGCCTTTGGCCTTGCGGCGGGCGAACCGGTCAAGGCGCTGTCGGCGGCTGCTGGGACGGGACCGCTCTGGACTGGCCTGCCGACGCTGTGCATCGTCATGTTCGGCGGCCTCATCACCAACGCGGTCTGGTGCGGGTGGCTGATCGTGAAAAACAAGTCTGCGGGCCAGTGGCTCGGCGCACCCGACGCAGATGGCAAGCGCCCCGCGCTGCTGCCCAATGTCCTGCTCTGTGCGCTGGCGGGCACGGCCTGGTATTTCCAATTCTTCTTCTACACCATGGGCGAAAGCCAGATGGGTCGCTTCGGCTTTTCCAGCTGGACCCTGCACATGGCGTCGATCATCATCTTCGGCACCTGCTGGGGCTTTGCCTTTCGCGAGTGGAAAGACGCCGCGCCGGCCGTTCGCCGCATGGTGTGGAGTGGCGTGGGCCTGCTGGTCTTCGCCACGCTGATCATCGGCTATGGCAACCGGATGGCGGGCTGATGCGAGGCTTGCTCGCCCTGTTGCTGTTGGTGTTCGCTGCTCCCCTGGCGGCACAAGCGCCGCTGCTGACATCGCACCTGCGTATTCACGATCCATGGGTGGTCGCGGATACCGACAGCCAGACTTATTGGCTATTCACCCGCAACGATCCCGCCGTCACCGGCGACAAACGGCTGGGTATCATGGCTTATGTCAGCCGCGACCTTGCCCATTGGGAAAAGCCGCGCATCGTCTTCACCCTGCCGGACGGGACATGGGCGAATGAGGGTGCCTGGGCACCCGAAGTCCATCGCTGGAAAGGGCGCTGGTATCTGCTGGCGACCTTCCATAACGAAGCTGCCGCCATCCAGGCAAAGGCCAAGCGCCCGACCTATCGGCGCACCACCTTGCTGGCGGTATCCGACCGGCTCGATGGTCCCTTTGCCTTGGTGCGCGGCGGCGATCCGATCGCCCCGGCCGATGCCATGACGCTCGATGGGACACTGCATGTCGATGCGGCGGGCAAGCCCTGGCTCGTCTATGCCCATGAATGGATGCAGGTCGGCACCGGCACGATCGAGGCGCTACCGCTCAAGGACGACCTGTCGGCAGCCGGACCGCCGCGTCAGCTGTTCCGCGCTGACGAGGCCGACTGGGTGGTGGGGCAAAAACAGCCTGAAGGCGACATCGTTCATGTCACCGACGGCCCCGAACTGTTCCGCACGGCCAAGGGTACGCTGCTGATGCTCTGGTCGAGCTATGGCAGGAATGGCTATGTCCAGGCGCTGGCCCGCTCCACATCCGGCACGGTAACTGGCCCCTGGGAACAATTAGGGCCATTGGTCGAGCGCGACAGCGGCCACGGCATGCTCTTCCGTGCGTTCGACGGGCGGCTGATGATGGTGGTGCATCGCCCCTTCAAGCGCGCCTTGGCCAAATTTTACGAAATGCGCGACACTGGCGATCGCGTGGCGGTAGTGCGCGAGGCGGTGGAACTGGATGGGGAAGCCTATCCCACCCATGGCTGCCCGATGGGAGTGCAAGATGCTGGGTGCTGATCAGGTCTGGCCGCTGCATGGCGCAGCGACAGGCGCCTTCACGCTGGAGGATGACGCGGCGCCGCCCGAGCAAGCCGTGGTCTCGGCAGTCGAACGCCCCGTCCTGCTAGGCTATGCGCCCGATCGCCCCAATGGCCGGGCGATGCTGGTGCTGGGCGGGGGCGGCTATGTCGCGCTGATGGCAGGGCGGGAGGGCGTGCAGATCGCGCGCTGGCTCAATCGGCTGGGCTATTATGTCTTCCTGTTGATCCATCGCTTTCCCGATGCAAGCAATGGCCCATCCGCCCCGCTCGACGACGCGCATGCGGCCATGGCGCTGGCCCGTTCCAGTGGATTTGCAAGGGAAGGGCTGGGTGTCGTCGGCCTTTCGTCCGGCGGTCATCTCGCCGCCTGCCTCGCCGCCGACTATCCGGCGGAATGGGGAAAAGCCGATTTGCAGCCGCCCGATATCCTGGTCATTGGCTATGCCCCCATCTCGACCAATGCAAAGGGCCGAACGGTCGTCGCCGACAAACCGCCATTGCCGCCGGTCGAAAAACAGGCGCTCTATGATGCGCTGCAGCCCGACGCGCAACTGCTACCCGACCCGCCGCCGACCTTCATTGTCTATGCCGGCAATGATCTCGTTGTTCCGATGGAGAATGCCCACCGCCTGCATGCGGCATTGCGCGCAGCCGGAGGATCGGCCGAACTCCATGTCTTTGCGGATGCGCCGCATGGCTTTGCGCTGGATACCACGGACATGCCGGTATCGATCTGGCCAACACTATGCGAATTCTGGCTACGGCAGGCCGGGTTCCTGTAACGGCCGATCAGGGTTTCAGCGCGACCGAAACCGGCGCATTGCGATCGACCGAAATAATCCCATCGCGTTCGACCAGCTCCGCGATCTGGAGGACGCTGCGGCGTTTCCAGTCGGGATTGACGCGCGCTTCATCCTCGCCATCCTGATGGACGAAATAGAGGATATAGGCCCGATCCCCCGCGACGATGATGTCGGGATGCTGGCCCTTGGCGCGATCGGTGGGATGGGTGCCGGGAACGCCAAGGATATAGCCCTCCTGCCGCGTCCATGTTTCCGCGTCGTCGGACCGCATGACCAGCAACCCTTTCCAAGCGTCGGAGATCAGCCACCAACGCCCCTTCCAGCGGAATGCCTTGGGGCCTTCGCCCGGCGTGTCGGTCAGGCGCCTGCCGACCGTCCAGTGGACCAGGTCTTTGCTGTCCGCCGTGCGGATCGCCTTATTCTCGCGTTCATCGTTGAAGAAGAGACGATAGCCCCCGTCAGGCAGCGCTATGACGCTGGCGTCGATCACCCGGTCAGAACCAAGATCGAGCCGCTCGCCGCATTTCCATGTCGCTAAGTCGGGACTGGTCAGGTGGACGATGAAGCGCGGCGCGTTCCAGTCGCGAAAGACCCCCGGCACAACGGTCAGCCACATATGCCATTGTCCACCCAAAAACTGGACTTCGGGTGCCCAAAGCGTATCGCCGGTGCAGCTTTGGGGGATGGCGGCCGTCCCGCTGTAACGCCAATGCGCGCCATCCTTCGACCGGGCGGTGCCGATCGCGGTGCCATGGACCCACCGCACGTCCTTAGCGTCTTCCATGGGCAGGTCGGCGCGGCGGTTTGTGTAAAACATCACCCATTCGCCGCTGTTTCGGTCATAGACGGTCGAAGCATCGGCTGCCCCATCATGAACAGGATCGCGATAGAGCGGCTTCGGCGCGATCGGCGCGCTGGCGGCCGCGAGCAGGAGCAGCGCAGCGATCATCGAAACAGGCGCAGATCAAACGCTGCGGCCATCGCCGCAAAGCCCGCATCATTAGGGTGCAGCGCGTCGCCCACATCATAGGGCTTCGCCATCCGCGCCGGATCGGCGGGGTCGGCGATCGCCTTGGCGAGGTCGACCATGCCATCGGCTTCGTCAGTCGTGCGGATCCAGTCGTTGACGGCGACACGGACGGCCTCGCCCTCTTCGCTCCAATAGCCAGCGCCCTTATAGGGCAGGATAGTGGCGAGGATGACCTTGACCCCATTTCCCCGCGCGCGCGCGATCATCTGACGATAGGCGCCGATCAGGTCACCGGCGCTCGGCAAAGGGCGTTTCTGCGCCGTCGCCGCGCCGATATCGTTAACCCCTTCCAATATCACCACATGGCTGACGCCCGGCACCGCCAGCACATCGCTATCGAAGCGCGCGAGCGCATTATAGCCCTCGCCTTCGGACAAGAGGCGGTTGGCGCTGATCCCGGCATTGGCGATCGCGACATTCCTCCGCCCCGCCTTCTGGAAGCGTTCGGCCAGCAGGTCAGGCCAGCGCCGGTTGCTGTCATTGGTCGCGCGCACGCCGTCGGTGATGGAATCGCCCAGCGTGACGATGGTGGGGGCAGGCCGGGCGGTTTCCACTTCCACGGCGGACAGGATGAGGCGCGGCCCGATGGTCGTCGCCCCGGTCAGCTTGATCGCGGCGGTCTGGTCGCCGGGCGCGATCCAGTTGGTGGCGGCGGCATAGGCATGGACAGTGGGCGTGGCTGCGCCCTGCGGCAAATGGATGCTGATCGTCAGACGGGTAAGCGGCTTGACCGGCAGGTCGATCGGGTCGCTCAGCAACGGCGCGCGCGGGGAAAGCGTCGCCCCCTGCATGCGGTTGAACGCGACGACGCGGTCAGTGCCCGGCAGGATCGCGCCATCTTCCCCGGCGAGCGCGACATGGACCGCGCCGATTGTCAACGGCGCAACCGCCATTTCGTTGGACAGGCGCAGCCGGATGCGCACCCCGCCACTGGACAGGCGAACGACCTGCCGCACCGTACGGTCGGTCAGGTCCGGGCGCTTGTCGGCGGGAGCGGTCCAGACGAGCGGCGCAGCCATCCAGCTGCGCGACCAGTGCTGGGCCGCAGCGGGCGTGGCTGACAAGGCAAGAGCGGCAAGAAATAGCACGGGGCGCATGATCGATCCTTTGTCAGCGGGCGACCGGGTTTCTGCCCCATAGCTGATCATAGCGCCAGCCCGACAGATCCTCGACGATCCGGCCCGCCTCCGGGCTGGTAGGCGTCTGTGCGCCACCCCGCAAATGCTCTATCTCCGCCATCAACACATCATGCGTGGCGGGGCTGAGGCGGAAGCGAGTGGACACGAGGATGCCAAAGCCCAGCATCCCCACCGTGCCGATGCCCAGCAACAGAGCGATCGTCAGGATGGCGTCATAGCTTTGCACGGACGCACCGGACACGAAGCCACCCGCCTGCATGATGAACCCTACACCCGCAACAGCCGCGGCCTGCGTCGCCTTGCGCACGAAGGTCATGACACCGGCAAAGCTGCCTTCACGCCGCTGTCCGGTGACGATTTCGTCCACGTCGGCCATATAATTATAGGTTGCCCAGGGGATATAGTTGAGCGCGCCACGACCCAGGCCCGCCAAGATGATCGGCAACCAGATCATTGGGCTGCTCGCCGGAATGTCCAGCACCCACAAGCCAATGAGTGTCAACGCACCCGCCGCGAAGCTGGCCGCCGCAATCTGATAGGCGCGCGACGGCGACGCCCGCAGCGCCAGGTTGATCGCGATAATGACCGCCACGAACTGGACAATATACATGGTGCCGAGCAGCCCCGATGCGATCGCCATCGACCCCGTCAGCGCAAAGATGACGAAGAAAGTGAAGGCCGCATTGAAAATATCCTGACTGATATAGCCACCCAGATACATGCCCAGATGCAGCCGGAAAGCGCGGATACGCATGGTGGAAAAAAGGTTGCGATACAGCGCCTTGAACGCCTGTCCCATGCCCGCCGTCGGCGCAGCCTGCGCCAGCGGCACCCCGCCCGGCATATGCCGTTCCCAACTGAACAGATACAGCAGCCCGGCCGTCAGCATGAAGAGTGCGGCGAAAATGATGCCCATGTAGAAAAACGTGTCGGCACTGTCGCGACCCAACGTCGTGATCAGCCAGAGCGGCAGGAAGCCCGCCAAAATGGCCGACGCCTGCCCGAACAGGATGCGCGCGCCTGCGAACTTCGCCTTGGTCTTATAATCGCTCGACATTTCGGCAGCCAATGTCTCGAAAGGGATGATCTCCATCGCATAGACGAGTTCGAACAGCACATAGCTGACAAGATAATACCAGAAGGTCTGGCCCGGCAGCCACATCAGCGCGAAGCTGGGCAATAGCGGGATCGCCGCCAGGATGAAGAAGCGCCGCCGCCCGAAACGCTGGCCAAGCCGGGTGCTGCCGAAATGGTCGGAAATATAGCCGATCATCGGCGAAGCAACGGCGTCCAGGATACGCGCGACCGCAAAAATCGTCGCCGCCTGTCCGGCCGACAGCCCGCAAAACTGGGTGTAGAAGATCAATACCCAACCGGAAATGACCGCCATCGACCCTGCGCCCAACACGTCGTTGGACCCATAAGCGAGATAATTGCGCAGGCGAACGGGGCGGGTTTCTGGGAGCACTGCTTGTCTATCCTCAGCCTTGGATCGTGCCACGATCGTCATCCGGACACATGGCTTAATACCATATAGTGAATTTCTATCACGCTATTTGAAATCAATGCAAGTGACCTGTTGCGTGAACCGGCTCGAAGCGGATCGCCTCGATCATCACGCCTGGATCGGCGGACTGCAAGGTGACGCGATGCGCGCCCGCTGGCAAATCTACCGGCACGGCCAGCGCAATCCGGCTATCGAGAACAGCTTGCGCCCAATCCCTGTCCCCAGTCTGGCGTGGCGTTGCCAGGCGATACGCGACACCGTCTATAGCAACGGTCAAGCGCAGCGGATCGCCATCCCGGTCGGCATAGGTCGGCAGGATGTCGACAAAAGCGCGCCATTCCCCGGCCGGTAGCGTGACGGTCGCACCGACGCTGCCTCCGGCCCCGGTCGCGGCGAGGACGGCACCGTGCCGCCCCAGACCGTCGCCCAGCCGCCATCCTTTGTTGACCGTGAATTGCCGCGGCTTCAGCACAGGATCGATGTGCAGAGGCACGATCGTCGGCACCGATGCGGGGGCCGATAGAGCGTCGGGTGCTGGCAGGATCGGCGGGGTCAGACGATAGCTGCGCCATTGGCCGTCGGCAGGTTCCACCGCCATCATGCCACGCCATTTGCCGCCCGCAATCTCCCGATTATAGCGGTGCGTAAGCGTGCTCAGAGTCGCATCGGCCGCATGGGCTATCGTACCGCGTCGGATCGCTTCGGCCAGATCGCTGTCGCGCAGCCGGTCATGCGCTTCTGCCGCGAAGAAGCGGCGATTGGCGGCGGCGGACGCGGCGACTGGATAGGTCAGCAGTTCGAACAGGGCGTCGCGGCGATCGGCGGGGACATGCGATTCCAGCGCGGCGAGGGCCTGTTCCATGGCGGCGAATGCGGCGAGCCGGGCGTCCGCCTGCGCGATCGACAGCGGACTTGGCCGTGCCTTTTCACCAGGCAAATACCACTGCAGATGTTCGGGCCTACGATCGAAATTCAGGCGGTGATAGGTGCGCAGGACATCGGCGATCGGCCGCGCTTGCGTCGCGTCAATATTCTCCGCCGCCCATGCTTCGGCGAAATGGTCGATCGGCTGGGCGCGGGTCGCCTCTATGTCCCAAGCCAGCGCTAGGAAATACTCCGTCGCCAGTTCGGCGGGCTTCAAGTCACCGACATTGGCGACCCACATCTGGCGCGCACCCCGATCGAAGGCCCGGCCCATTTCCTCGCGGATCAGCGCGGGCGGCGTGGTGGATAGCCAGAGATAGGAGAGCGGCGCGCCAAGATAGGAAAGATGGTAATAGATCCCTGATCCACCCGATCGCGCGCGCTCGGTGCGGTCGGGGAAGTGACGGATATAGCCGAAATTATCGTCGGGCCACATCAGCGTCACATTATCGGGTACCTTGAGTCCCGCGCGATAGATGTCGAGCACTTCCTTATAGGGCGTAAAGACCTGCGGTGCGTCGGCTATGCCTGCACGATCCAGCATGCCGCGCTGGTCGGTGATGATGCGCTCCAGCGTAGCGCGGCGATCCGCGATGGTGGACGGACCAACCATGCCGCTGTCATGGATGCCGCGCATACCGAGCGTCCATATGCTCTCATAGCCTGCATTTGTGGCAACGCGATCAGCCCAGTAACGCTGCACGCCGGGCGCATTCTTCACATAGTCGAAATCATCCGGCGGCGCGCTCCATTCGCCGACATTGTTGCGCAGCATCGGTTCGGCATGGCTCGATCCCATGACGATAGCATAGCGGTCGGCCAGCGCGGCGTTGGCCGGATCGGCGTTGAAGGGCTGCGTCACCTTGTGCATGGCAGGCCAGAGGAGGTTGGCTTTCAGCCGCAGCATTAGCTCGAAGACCTTGGCGTAGGTCTTGGGGCCGAGCGGTTTTTCCTGTGGCGCATGGGTCGCGGCAGCCCAAGGGACTAGCCCCCAATCCTCGTCATTGAAGAAGATACCGCGATATTTGACCGAAGGCGGGCCAAAGCGCCGCAACCCCTTGGCGACATGGAGGCTGACCTGATGCCGGGGCGTAACATCGGCCCACCAGTGCCAAGGCGAAACGCCAATCGCACGCGACAATTCATAGGCGCCATAAGCTGTCCCGCGCCGATCCGACCCGATAATCACCAGCGCGCGCGCAACGCCGGCGCGCGGCTTGTCGACGCTGGCGATCAGGAAACTTTCCCAGGCACCCTTCAACGTGCCGATGGCGATGCGGCGGTCAGCGATCAACCGGTCGATCGCGGCATTCTTGCCCAACGTGCCGATCCAGATTTGCGTGTCGCCGCCCGGTGTTGCCCGTGTGACGGTGGCAAGGTCGCGGCGCAGGTCGGCTGCGGCGATGGCGACGACATCATGATCGGCAGGATCGATGACGACCGGCGCGACGCGCCCCTGCGCCGCCAGCGTGAGATCGCCGGGGCGGGCGTTCTCGCGCACCCAATGTTGCGCCGTCGCCATCGGCGCAACGCCGATCAGTGCAATCAGGAGCAAAATACGCGCGATCATCGCAAAATATGAAATACCGCCAGCGTCGCAACGCTGGCGGTATCCCTTGGCGGACATTGGCGGTCGATCGGTCCTTCCATTTCCCGCTCTCCCGCCGCTGCCCGCTTTGTCAGATATAGCTGCGCAGAAACTCGCCCAGTGCGCAGATGGCGAGGCTCTGGCCATAGGGCATGGAGGTCAGCGCAATATCCTTGTAGAATTGCTGGGTGTCGCCCATCGCGGTGCCAAAGCTCACCTGCTGCAACTCGCCCGCCGCGTCGATATTGGCCAGCACGCCGCGCACCGCCTTGATGCCGACAGCCTCATAATGGCGCGGCAGGTAACCCTTCCGCACGGCCTTGAGGATGCCATAGGCGAAACCCGCGGTGGCCGAAGCTTCCAGATAGCTGGTCGAATCGACGATCAGCGTGTGCCACAGGCCCGTATCGGCGTCCTGCGTCTGCGCCAATGTCTTCACCTGCGCCGCCAGCGTATCGATCAGGAAGGTGCGGAACGCATCACCCTGCGGCAGATCCAGTATCTCGATGATTTCAGGGATGGCGATCGTCACCCAGCAATTGCCGCGCGCCCACAATGCTTCTGCAAAATTATGACGACCGTTGAAATCCCAACCATGGAACCACAGGCCTGTCTTGGTATCGAACAGATATTTGATGTGGATGAGGAACTGGCGTTTGGCTTCCTCGACATAATGGGGGCGGTTCAGCAGCAGGCCGATCTTGGCCAGCGGCAACACCGACATCATCAGCGTGTCGTCCCACATTTCGCCCGGATTTTCGTCATTATAGACGATATGCTGAAAGCCGCCCTCTTCGGTCTTGGGCAGGCCATCATCCGCCATCAACCATTCCGCCCAGGTGTCGAGATAGGGGATGTAGCGCGGGTCCGGCTCATGCTCGTACAGATAGGCAAGCGTGATGAAGGGGGCCATCGTATTAATATTCTTGGTCGGCGTGCCTTCGGCAAAGCGATCCTCGAACCATTGTTTGATGATGCCCAACGCCTTTTGGTCGCCGGTCTGCTCATAATAACGCCACATGCCGAACAGGCCGATACCATGGGTCCATTCCCACCCGGCCCAGCCCTTGGTGTCGATGATGCGGCCATCGTCCAGATGCAAAAGGAACTCGCCGGTCTCGTCCTTGATATTGACGAGATTGTCCATCAGCCGGTCGATGGCGTCGACCACTTGGGCGCGCGGGACATCATGATTGAGTGCGGCCACTTATTCTTACTCCTTAAGGTCTGAAGGTGCGTTTGGCGCGGTAACCATCTGCACTGGCAGACCGCCTTTCACGGAATGAAGGGTGACGAGGCGCACGGCTTCGAGCGCATCGCCCGGCTGCCCGTCGGATGTGACGGCCAGCGCGACATGGTTCTTGCCCCGGTGGTTCAATATGCCTTCGGGGATCGGAAAAGTGCGTTGCGGCCCGACATGGGCGATGAACTGCCCCATGTTCCAGCCATTGACGAACATCAGCACGCGATAGCGAACCGGCGATCGCGGCTTGGTCGCATCGCCGAAGCTGAGCGCGATGGTCGCGTCCTGCCCCTTGGGCACGGCCAGGTCGAAGCTGGTGCGATACCAGCTGGTTCCCACTTCTGCCTGCGTGGCAGGGACCGTTGCCTTCGCCCAGCGCTTGTCATCGAAGCCGGGCAGATGCCATCCCATGCGCTCGCCATAGAGGCCGCCATTATTGGCCGGACCGCGTACAGGATCGGCCAGCGTCTCGCCGCCGCGCTTGCCCTGAATTTTCCATGCGATTGGCACGGCAAAGCTGCGTCCACTTGGGCCACCTTCCAGCGATGCGGAGATCAGGCCACGGGCCTCCTTGTGGAAATCATCGCTGTCCAGATCCCAATTATGGCCATTGTTACGGACCATGACGGATAGGATATACTCGCCACTTTGGGCACTGGCGGGCAGGGCAAAGCGCGCCGTGCCCGTCGTGATTGGCCGCGGCAGGCCGCCGGGCGTTTCTGCCTCGCCGATAAATTGCCCGTCGATCCACGCCTGGACGAGGCCAGAACCACCCGCACCATAATAGAGCGACAGCGCCTTGGCATCGGGCGTGCCGGTGAAGCGACCACGATACCAGACATCGCCATCATGGAAGCCATAGGCGTCCATACCCATATTCGGCTGCCCATCGGGTCGCGCGGTAATGCTGGCCGATGAGCGATTGTCGATCGCCTGCCAACTGCTATCGTCGAAGGCTGGGTCCGCTTCCGGCGAACCCTTGGCCATGCGCCAGTCGGTCAGCGCGGGCAGTGCAATGGCGGCGGGACCGGCAAGCGGCTGGGTGGCCGCAAGGCTGCCCGATGGCGTGGCACGGGTGACGATCTTCGTGCCGTTCCACGTCACGCTGCGGATCGCGCCCGGCGCCCAGATTTCTAGCGGACTTTGTGTGGCGGTATCCCCGGTCAGGGCCAGCGTGCCGCCCTTCACCGTCGCATGGCGCACCAGTTCAGGGCCACGGATCAACATATCGCCCTGCCGCCAGTAGCGGACGGCCTCAGCTTCGTCGCCCAGGATCACCGTCAGCGGCGGCCGCCCGCCGCCCTCGATCCGCACGATCGCGCGACCTTGATGGCTGTAGCTGAGTTTCAAGTCGCCCTTCGCCGCGTCGAAACGGCTGGTGGCTTCCCCCTCGATCACGGTCACGGTCGGCGCGCTGGTGTAGCGCAGCACTGTCTCGCCCGACTCCCCGGCGCGGCCATAGAGCAGCATCAGGTCGCCCTTATCCTGCCGCTGCGCCGATTGCAGTTCCGACGTGGAATAGACCAGCCGCTGCCCACCCAGCGTTACGCCCGCGACCAGCCATTTCGCGTCAAAGCCGTTGAGGCGCATCGGCACCGTATAGCGGCCATCGGGCAGGTCGGCAGTAAAGGTGAAGCTGTCGTTCGTCTGCCCGTTGGACGGCTTGTGCGTCACCATCAGGAAACGAACGTCGGTTTCCGGGCTTTTATTATGATATATCTGGATATTGGGCGATGTGATCTCGACCGGCCCGGCCGGAACCATGCCCGCCAGATCGGGGACGGACGCGATGAGGCCGCCCAACTGCTTCATCTCCTGCGCCTTTTCGCGCAGCGCACGGGGTTCGGAAATCGCCGCGCCATAATCATAGCTGGTGAACACCACCGGGCCAGGCAGCCAGCCCCAGCTGGTGCCGCCATAGGTCATGTAAAAGCTTTGGATGCCGATGCCGTTGGCGAGGTTCGTGCCATAGAAGACCCGCTGGAACCGCTTGCCGCGCTGGATCGCGTTGCAGTCATAGCCGCCGTTCGACCCCCAATAATCGAACCAGCCACCGCCGAACTCGGCCGCGAATCCCGGCGTATCGGGTGAGGCCGACGCGCCGCCCTTCGCCCCGCCCGTGCCATAATAGCCCCAGTCGGGTGCGGCGACATCGCGGGTGGGCTGGCCGGTGACGGTGCAGGTGCCGCCCGGATACCCATCGAACGCATACATATCGTTGGGGCCGGTGACGACCTTCTCGACCGTCGAGGATTCGGGCGTCCAATAGCCATTGCGGCCCTGATCATTGTGGAAGATCGGCACGGTGATGCCGTCTGCCCGCGCCTTGGCATAGAGATGGTCCATATAGCGCCGCTGCGCAGGCGTCGTCAGCGCCAGTTCGTTTTCGATCTGGTGCAGGATGACGCCGCCCTTGCGCTGCTTGTCCACATTGATCTGATGCCGCGCGATGATCGGGTTGATTTGGCTGAGCCATTCATCGACGGCCTTGAGATAATCCGGGTCGTCGGTGCGCGCACGCGCGCGCTGGTTGACCAGCCAGCCGGGAAAGCCGCCGCGCGACAGTTCGGCATTCACATAGGGACCGGCACGGGTGATGACGTAGAGGCCTTCCTCTTCCGCCATGATGAGCAGCCGGTCGAGGTCGCGGATGCCGGTAAAGTCGTACACGCCCTGTTTCGGGCTATGATAGCCCCAGTCGAAATAGAGGGCGACGGTATTGAACCCGCTCGCCTTCATCTTCTGCAATATGTCGCGCCACAGGTCGGGCGAGGGCAGGCGGAAGGGGTGGAATTCCCCGCCCCAGATGATCTTGCGCTCGCCATCGATCATCAGCGAGCGCGCATCATAGGAGACGCGGCCAAAGCTCTTGACCGGGGCGGACAGGTTGGCGGTGGGCTTGGCAACCTGCGCCATCGCAGGGATCGCCAGGGCGGAGCCCAGCAGCAGGGCGGCAATTAGGGAGCGCATCGGTCGGATCAATCCATGTGGAACAGCAGGGTGAGCGGCCATTCCTTGGGTCTATTGTCCGGCTCGACCTCCATCAACGGCGCCATATAGGCCCACCATTTCTGCATCACGGGATGATCGGGCAGCGTGTCGCGCTGATTCTCCGCCGCCAGCGTCAGCACAGCGAACAGGCTGAGCGTATCTTCATCCAGAAAGATGGAATAATCGGAGATACCCGACTGGCGCAGCAGATCGGACAGTTCGGGCCATAACTCGTCATGGCGGCGACGATATTCGTCCACGACGCCGGGCTTCAATTGCATCTTGAAGGCGTGGATCGACATCTCGGCTCTTCCCCTATAAACCACATTATGGAACCTTTGACCTATATTTGGTAACATCGTCCCAATTGTTCGTCAACGCCACAGTGGCGTGTTTCGCACCGTCAGATGCCGCACATCGTCGAACAGCAAGGGCGGACGCTGGTCGGGCGAGCGTGTCGCCGCCGAGAACCGCTCGATCGTCAACCGCTCCGCGTGCCGCGCCCACAGCGCCCAGGCGGGCAGCACGCCGAACATACTGGGTTCCGGATAAGCGTCGGCCAGTTCGCCGGGCCGCCGTGCGGCATCCTGCGCCGTGCCGCCGCCCTCATAGTCCAGGTGGATATCGCGCAACGTCACGTCGCGGATCGGATGGCCGGGCAGGCCCGCAATCGTGGCCGGGAAGCGATGATCGATACCACGCGCATCGACCTCGCTTATCTCCACATGGCGGATCGCGCCGATCCCTGTCCCCTCCGGCCCGCGCCGCCGGTCGCCCAGCCGCAGGAAAAGGGGCGCGGTAGTAACGTCGCGCATGGTCAGCCGATGCGCGACGATATGCTCCATCACCCCGCCATCCACCGTCTCCAGTGCCAGCCCCCGGCAGCGGGTGAAGCGGCAATCCTCGATGCGGATGTTGCGATAACCGCCATTGCTCTCGGTCCCCAGTTTGATCCGGCCCGTGACGCGATCCTGATCGGGGGCGATCTGCTGGCGGGTCGTCCGGGTGCCGTCGATCAGCGATCCCATATCATAGCCCGACACGTCACAATCGCGGATCAATATGTCTTCAGCGGCGATCGCCCGCCCCAGCGCATGGCTGCTCTTGATCACGATGGCATCGTCATTGGGCGAATTGACGCGGCAGCGCTCCACCACCACGTCGCGCACGCAATCGAGATCGATGCCGTCGCGGTCGGTATCGATCGTCAGCCCATCGATGCGCAGCTTTTGCGTGCCCGTGGCCAATATGGCGAAATGCCCGCCCTTGCGAATGGTGAAGCCCGACAGGCGGATGTCGCGGCCATTTTTGAACGCGATCGCCTTGTTGCCCTTGCCAGCCATCGCAGCGGCGGTCGGTTCCAGGTCATCAATCTGCGCCTGCGTCATCGCCCGCATCGACAGCGGACGCTCGCCTGCCTGGCGCTTCCAGCGCGCACCGGGGCCATCGCGGGTCAGGCCCGCGCCATCGATTGCGCCGGGGCCAAGGATAGCGACCTTCCGCACATCATCGCCCCAGATCAGGCTGTTGTGCCAATGGCTATGGCCGAAATCCTGATACAGCTGATCGATCCCCTCTTCGGGCAGGTCATAACGCCCGGCATGGCGCGCCGGATCGGCCGCCTCGATCACCGCACCTTCTCCCAACAGCAAGGTAACGCGGCTGCGCAGCCGGATCGAGAAACACAAATAGCGCCCGCGCGTCAGCAGGACGGTGCCGCCGCCGCCGCGCGATGCCGCCTCGATCGCTGCGTTGATTGCATCGCTGTCGATCGCAATGCCGTCGCCGCGCGCACCATGATCCCGCACATCGAAGCGTCGCGCGGCATGGGCGGGGAAGGGCAGGGCCGCCAGAGCGAGATTGGCCAGTCCCAACGCTAGATCGCGGCGAGTCATGTCCATCTCAGTTCCCGGCCGGGCGCTGATCGCTGTGGATCAGGCTTGGGACAATGGCGACCTGCGCTGCCGTGGGGGGCTTTGCAGGCGCGAAGGCACCGGCGCTCACATGCGGGGCAAGCGCAGGGATGGTATCGCGGATGCGCTGCGCCACGGCGCTCGCCAGCAACCACGCGCCGTAGTTATTATGATGCGTCTTGTCCTTGCCGCCATCGTTGAAGGCTGCGGGCGCGACATCGGGGCCAAGCGCTTCATAGATGGCGCGGCTGTCCGCGTTCAGGTCGATCAGCGGGACGCCATCTTCCGCCGCGACCTTCCGCACCGCCGCCGCATAGTCGCTCAGCGTATCGATGATCTTCCCCTGCGCATCGAAATTGCGCCGTTCGGGCGATGTCACCAGGACTGGATGCGCGCCACGCCGTCGCGCTTCGGCGATATAGGCGCGCAGATAGGCGGGGTAGGTCGAATCCGGCGCGACCCAGGTCTGCGGCCATTGCTGCTTCTGGTCATTATGCCCGAACTGGATGAACAACCAGTCGCCGGGCCGCATCGCCGACAGCAATTTGTCGAAGCGTAAGCTGGTCAGGAAAGATTTGAGCGTCTCGCCCGACTTGGCGTGATTGGCGACGACGATCCGGTCATCCAGCAGCGCGGGCAACATCTGGCCCCAACTCGCCGCGGGTTCCGCATATTGATCGGTGACGGTGGAATCTCCCGCCAGAAAGATCGCCGGGGCCGTGACCGGCTCAACGCGGATCGACCGGACCGCCGGTTGGCCGAGGAACTCCAGCGTCAGCTTGTCGTCCCAGGTAAATTCCTGCGCATCCCGCCCATCGATCCGCACCCGGTCGCCACCCGGCGCCGTGGGCGGTGGCGGCGGCAGCGCGGGCGTGCGGACATCCACCAGGAAACGGCGCTCGACTTCCTCTCCTTTGCGGGTGCGTACAGAGCGCAGCATCAGGCGACGCGCCTCGGCCTTGACCGTCGTATCGCCCGCCCGCGTCCGGTCCCCCAATCGCACAGTCACGCGATAGCGGCCTTCGGGCAGCGCGATGGAATAGGCAAAACCCTGCGCATTGCCGCCCGGTTCGACGCCGTGGCTTGCCGCCTGATAGGGTTGCAACGAGTCGCGGTTAAGGACGATGGTCTCCCCCCCGCCAGCGGCCGCCAGCATCAGGAAGAGCGCAGCGCTGGACGGCATGACATGGGCCTTTGCAGAAGTGCAAGAGCGGGGGAGCGCCACGAAGGCCGCCACGCTCCCCCCAGAATATCGGCCCGTGCAGAGGCCAATATCTATCCCGCTAAATAGGTTTATAACCCATATATAGGGATTATAACAGGGTCAATGGCCTTTCCTCTCGCGTCATCCTCCGACGGGGATCTAAATATCCCACAATGTGGGTATTAAAATCATATGATGATTTTTCTTTCCATTCCGCGACTCCCAATATAAGATGACACCGTAATCCACATAGTGGGACATTCGGATGTCATCGGGGTGATGGCAACCGGTCAATAGGGGAGGAAGTCATGTTGCACACCCGTTCCGCATTTGCGCGCCGCAGCTCGGCCATCGCGATCGCCACCACGCTGCTTGTGGCGGTCCCCGCCATCGCCCAGTACCAGCCCGTCGCCGATCAATCCGAAACCGCCGATATCGTCGTCACTGGCTTCCGCGCCTCGCTCGACAGCGCGCTCGGCATGAAACGCCGCGAAGCTGCCGCGATCGATTCGATCGTTGCTGAAGACATCGGCAAATTCCCCGACTCCAACCTCGCTGAATCGATGCAGCGCGTGCCCGGCGTGGCGCTTGCACGTGGCGATGGTGGCGAAGGTCGCAACATCTCGGTCCGTGGCCTCGGCGCCGGGTTCACCCGCGTCCGCATCAACGGCATGGAAGGCACGGCGCAAACCGGCGGCTCGGACATTTATGGCGCAGGCAATAATGGCCGCAGCTTCGACTTCAACGTCTTCCCGACCGAAATCTTCTCGGCCCTCTCCGTGCGCAAGACACCCTCGGCCGATATCGAGGAAGGCTCGCTCGGTGCGACCGTCGACCTCTCCGCGCCCAAGCCCTTCGATCAGAAGGATGACTTCGTCCTCTCGATGACGGCGCGCGGCGTCTATAACGAACTGTCGAAAAAGGTCGATCCGCGCGCCTCGCTGCTGATTTCCAAGCAGTTTGGCGATAGCGGTTTCGGCATATTGGGGTCGGTCGCTTATCAACAGCGCAACCTGCGGGAGGTCGGCTATTCTGCGGTCGATCTGCTGCCAGCGAACATCAATGGCGGCTTCTGTTCGCCGCTGGGCGCACCGATCAATACGGCAGGCCAGACGCCTGAACAATTGGCGACGCGCGGCGTAACGGCCGCAAATTGCAGCAACGGCAATCCGCGCACCAGCACGCAGGCGGCCTATGACACGATCCAAAATCTGCGCCGCGAAGGCGCAGAAGGAACGCCGGGCAGCGGCGCCTTCTTCCCCCGCCTGCCGCGCTATCTCAATAGCGAACAGAAGCAGGAACGGATCGGCGGATCGTTGACGCTGCAATATCAGCCGGACGACCAGACCGATATCTCCGTCGATTTCCTCTATTCGCGGTTCGAAGTGACCCGTCGCGACAATTATATCGCCGCCGTGTCCTTCGCGCGTAATGCATCGAACCTCGGCCAGCCGATGACGTCGGTGCGCGAAATCGAATTCGACGAGAATGGATCGCTGGTCCACGGCGTATTCGACGGCGTCGATGTCCGCTCCGAAGGGCTGGTCGACAATTTCGTCTCGACCTTCAAACAGGCCAATGTCAATTTCAAGCGCGAGCTGAACGACAGCCTGACCGTCGACGCGATCGTCGGGTTCAACCGCTCGATCTGGAACGGCAAGAAGCGCCTGCAAACCTTCATGGATGCCGTCGATGTCGATGGTTTCTCGATCGACTTCCGGGATGGCGGCAGCACGCCGGTTCTGGGCTTTGGCACGGATGTCGGCAACCCCGGCAGCTTCGCCTATGCGCCGCCGCTCGCCGATGGCACCGTGCGCGGCGGCTTCAGCTTCCAGGGCAAGCCGTCCCGCAACAAGACCGACAATCTCACCGCTGGCGCGAACCTGACGTGGAAGGCGAGCGAAGCCTTCTCGATCCGGGCGGGCGGCCAGTATCGGCGCAGCGACTTCCTCTCCACCTTCCTGCGACCCTTCAATGCCGACACGGTGGTCCGCGCCCTGCCGGCCGGCACGACGCTGGCGGACATCACGACCACCATCGGCGGCGTCGACAAGCTATGGGGCAATGGTGCGCCCAGTGGTTGGGCAGCGATAGATGCGGAGAAATGGGCTGATACGTTTGGCTTCGACGCGGTACGCTATTGCGGCGTCGAATGTGGCGGTGGCCGCAGCCGGGTCCGCGAAGAGGTGACGAGCGGCTATGTCATGGCCAATTTCGACCTAGAGGATGCCATCGGCTTCAGCGTGCGCGGCGATGCGGGCGTGCGCTACGTCAAGACTGACATGCTTTCGTCGGGCTATATCCAGATCGCCAGCGCCACCACGCCCACCGGCCTTGCCGGACGGTTCGCGGCCGCACGCAACGTCTATGACGACTGGCTGCCTTCGGCCAATGTCGTGATCGAGCCGATGCAAAATCTGCTGGTGCGCTTCTCCGGTGCGAAGGTGCTGGCGCGCCCCGAACTGGGCCTGCTGACCCCCACCAGCGGCGTCAATCCGGTCACCCGCGTCGGCAATATCAACAATCCCTTCCTCGACCCGATCCGTGCCAACACCTTCGACGTCGCGGTGGAATGGTATTTCCGTCCCGGCTCGCTGCTGTCCGCCGCCTTCTTCTACAAGGACATCAAGAGCTTCGTTCAGAATGTGAACAGCCTCATTCCGTTCAACCAGTTGGGCCTGCCCAATGGTCTGCTCGAAAACAGCAACACCGACCCCAGCGAACCCTTCAACGTGTCGCAGCCGTTCAATACGCCGGGCGGCCCGCTGAAGGGTATCGAGCTGAATGCGCAGATACCCTTCACCTTCTTCGACGGTTTCCTCGGCAATTTCGGCATGCTGGCGAACTTCACTCACGTTACGTCGAAGATCGACTATATCCTCGCCAGCGTGAACGGCGTGCCGACGGTGACCACCACGGCGGACCTTGTCGGCCTGTCGAAGAACACAGCGTCGGGCACGCTCTATTATGAGGATGAGAAGTTCAGCATCCGCACCACGGGCAATTTCCGCGACAAGTTCATCCGCGGCATCCCCGCCTCGCCGGGCAGCGATCTGGTCGGCAATGCCAAGACCTTCTACATGGACGCATCGGCCTCCTTCGCCGTGACCGATCGGCTCAAGCTGATCGTCGAGGCCCAGAACCTGACCGATGAACAGAACCGCCTCTACACCGACAGCGTGCGGCAGGACACTTTGTTCGAAACGCGCATCGGCCGCACCTTCACCTTCGGCGTGACCTACCGGATGTAAAGACACCCTCTCCCCAACCTAAAGGGCGCGATCATCACAATGATCGCGCCCTCATTGTTTTTGCGGGGAGAGTCGCCCGTTCAGCGCGGGCCGCTATAGCCCACCGCAGCGCTGATCTGCTCGGCCGACCGCATCACTTGCAGCGCCAGCGTCGTGCGCAATTCGTCGGTCAGATAATGGGCCGCGCTAGCAATCGAGATGGCGATGCAGATATTGCCCTTCGCATCGCGGATCGGTGTCGCGATCGATCGGACGCCGTCACCCAATTCGCTGTCATGCAACACTTCGCCCCGCGCCTTGTGGCTCTGCATTTCGGCAATGAAAGCGTTGATCGCCGCACGCGACGGCTTGCCGCCCTTGGCCGCGACATACAGCCGCTCCCAGGTCGCTTCGTCCTCGTCCAGCAACAGCGCCTTGCCGAGGCCCGTTTCCGCGATCGGCCGACGATCGCCCGGTGCCGTCGCCACGCGCAGCCGCTGCGTTCCCGTCACCCGATCGAGATGGCGGGAAAAATCCCCCTCGCGCTTGCCCACGAACACGCAAAAGCCGCTGCGCTCGGACAATAATTCCATGAATGGCCGCGCGATCCGCACAAAGTCGATCTGCTCGGTCGCCAGCACGCCCAATTGCAGCAATTTCGGCCCCAAGGCAAAGCCATCCCGCGTCACGGCCAGATAATTGCGCGACTTGAGTGCCTGCACCAGCCGGTGCGCCGTGGTCTTGCTCATGCCCAGCTTTCGGGCCAGGTCGGCGGCGCGAATGGGGCCGTCAATCACTTCGTCCATGATGTCGAGCGCGCGCATCAGCGTCTGCGTGCCCTTGACGCCCGGTTCCTTGCTGTCTTCGCTATCGCTCATATCATATTCGCCATGCGTCCCAAATAAAGGAACGTCTATCCTTCAAATCGGCCCGCCTGTCAGCAGATTTGTGCGGTACACGCTCAAGCCCGATAGTCGAGCGCGCCCCGCTTTGCCAACTCCCCGCTCGCCGGATCGAAGATCATGTTGAGCACCAGCCCCACCGCCAGCACGGCTGCAAACAGCGTCGCCAGATAGAAGCCATAAATGGCGTCGCCGAAATAATCGCCGATCAACCCCATCGCCAGCGGTGCCACCACCGCACTGACGCAGGTGAAGAACAGGATGACGCCCGAAATCGCGCCATGCTGCGGCTTTGGAAAGCAGCTGATGCCCTTGGAATTGAGCGTCGGATACAGCACCGACATGAACAGACCCGACAAGGGCAGCGACATCACCGCCATCGGCCGCCCGCCAAAAATGGCCAGCGCAAAGCACACTAGGATGGCAATGCCGCATGAGGCCAGCACCGCGGTCCAGTTGAACCGCTCCAGCAGCCAGAAACCGGCAAAGCGGCCGATGACGCGCAGGATGAAGAAGACCGACAGTGCATAGGCTGCCCATTGCCAGCCCGGCCCCGCATAGCCCGCCAATAATGTCGGCATCCATACATAGATGGCGGTCTCGACCCCCACATAGAGCATGATCCCGCTGCTGAACGCCAGGGCATAGCGATTGCGCATCATCGCCAGCATGTCGGCCATAGGCGCGCCCTCCGTCTTCGCCTGCACGGGTGGGTAGGGGACGCGCCAAGCGAGGATCATGAGCAATCCGCACAGCGCGGCCGCGATGAGATAGAGCCACTTCCACGACGCATCATGCGACAGCAGATAGGCGACGATTGCCGGCCCGATGATCGCGCCGATGCCGAAAAACCCCTCGACGACATTCATGGTCGCCGTATGCGCGCGCGTCGATGTCGATATGTCGCCGATCAACGCCAGCGCCGCCGTCTTGAAAATGCCAACGGCAAGCCCGCCGACGAACAGCAGGACCAGGAACAGGCCGAAACTGCTCACCCAGGCGAATAGGGAGGCGCTCAAGCCGAACAGCGCCAGGCCCGCCAAAATCGTCGGCTTGCGCCCGAACCGGTCCGCCATCGATCCCAGCAATACGCCGCCCAGCGCGATGCCGCACATCGTCGCATAGTGGAACGCGCCGCCCGCCGTCATGCCCAGGCCGAATTCGCGGATCACCGACGGAATGATCACCCCGACCGATTCCGATGTCATCGCGAACATCAGGAACATCAAATAGGTGAGCCAACGAATGCGTGCCATTTGCCTGCGGTCCTAAACCAGCTTGTACATGCGTATGCGCACGGCGGGGGTGTCCATCTCCGGCACCGGGCCGACCGTCCCTGCAAACACGGCTTCGTTCAGCCAGGCATGCGGCCCATTGGGCACTTCGAACACGGCGCTCGTCCGCGCATAGCCCTTGCCCGCCACGCCCTTGTTGCGGATATGGATGACGGTGCCGTCGGCCTCCCGCATCAGATAGGCGGCCTCCAATTCGGTCATGCCGTCGGGGCGGATCAATTGCCAGTCCATGCCTTCGGGAAAGATGGTGCCGCTGATCCGTGGCCCCTTGAACGTGCCGCCGGTGATCGGAATGCGCACGCGCTTGCCATGCGGCGTCTCGCCAATCTCTTCCGCCGGCCCCAATGTCACGATCGCCTCATAGACGAATTCCGCCTTGGGAATGTCCTCTGCCACGGGCGCAGGCGCGGCCGCTTTCGCCATGACGGGAACGGCCGCCAGTCCGCCGGCGGCGAGCAACAGGCTACGGCGCGTCTGCGGGTCGTTGGGGAATTGCGTGTCGGCCATGATGCTGCCCTTTCCGAAAAAATGGGACGTCCCTTTGGGACGCCCCACCCTAGCTTAGAATTGCATGCCGAGGCGCACGCCATAGGTGCGCGGCGGATCATAATTGGCGGTGGTCGAACTCCACACCGTCACCAGATTATTCGCCACGCGCTCATCCTCCAGATTATTGACGAAGCCGGTGATCGACAATTGTCCATCTTCGGTTTCATACCGCAGGTTGAGGTCGGTCTTGGTATAGGACGCCCGGCGGCTCTGCGCATAATTTTGGATGTCGCTGAACGTCCGTGACTGGACGTAGAAGTCCACGCTCGGCGTCAAGCTACCCGCACCGCCCAGGTCGAAGATATGCGCATAGCTGACCCGCGCGCTCCACTTTGGCGCATTAGGCAGTTCATTGCCCGACACGTCGCGCACGACGTTGGTGGGCAGTTCTTCATAGCCAAAGCCGAAAGGCGGAGGCGCAGTGGCAATGGCGTTATAATTGCCGCTGGCCGAGTTGAGATTGTCCGATGCCCTCGGAAAGGACCGGATCTTCGCGTCGAGATAGGAGACGAAGCCGCTGATCCGGTCATTGCTCGTCGGTCGGACGATCGCTTCCAGTTCGATCCCGCGCAGCCGCGCCGTCGCGGCATTGGTCGTCACCGCCGACACCTGATTGGTCAACGGATTGAGCACGATGCTCGATACCTGCAGATCCTTATAGTCCATGTTGAACGCCGTGGCGGCGAGGTAGAGCTTGCCACCCATCAGCGAGCTGCGCACGCCGATTTCGTAATTGGTCACGGTTTCGGGCTGATATTCCCGGAACTCCGGCGCGTTGCCGGTGGCTTCTAGGCCACCGCCACGAAAACCCGTGCCGACGCTGGCATAGGCCAGCGTTTCGGGCGTCAGCTCGTAATTCACGCCCGCCTTCCAACTGACATTGGAAAATTTCGCTTCCGGCCGGTTGGTGTCATCGGTCAGGGCATAGACAAAGGGAATGCCGGGGCAGGTCGTTGGCGTGATATTCTCCAGCGTGATCGTGTCGCCGGGACAGACCAGTTCGATATTGCGCTGGTTGACCTGCTCCCAGGTCGACCGCACGCCGCCCAGGATTTTCAAACCCGGTGCCAGTTCATAGGTGCCCTGCCCGAACACCGCCTGCGACTTGGTGCCCTGACCGCGATAGGAGGTCACGACATCGACGCCGCTGATGGTCGTGATATTATTGCCCGTGCCTGCGACCTTGGCGAGTCCCGCAGCAGTGAGGATGCTGCCGAACGGCGCAGGCGCTGTATCGCCGGCGTGCAACAGGCGCGTGCCCGATGGTTGCTTATCCTGATAGAGGAAGCCGCCCAGCACCAGGTCGAACCGGCCCGCATTATAATTGACGTTCACCTCATGCGACTGGGTTTCGGTCCGACGGTTGATATTCTGCTGCGTGAACACGCCGGTCGCAGAATCCACGCCGTTATTCTTCAGCACCGAATAACCCGCCAGATAGGTGAGCGAGAGCGCGTCGGTCGCCTGCCAGGTCAGCCGCGACCGGGCGGCATAATATTTCAGGTCCATCTGATTGTCGGTGACCAGATCCTGACCCGGATTGACGACTTCATCATAGATGGTTTGGATCGGGCCGAACGTGCCTGCCGCGATATCCGCATCGGGATAGACGTTGCGGCTGCGCATATAGGTCAGCGGGATGGTGCCCTTATTTTCCCCATAGTTGAGCGAAAGGCGCCAGGTCAGGCTGTCGCCCAGACGCAGGATGCTGTTGACGCGCAAGCCCGCCTGGTCGGTCTTGTTGTAATTCTGCCGGGCGCCATATTTGCTTTCGAACCCGTCATCAACCTGGCGATAGGCGGCAATACGCAGGGCAAAAGCGTCACTGATCGGCAGATCGACGGCGGCACGCGCACGCACCTCGTTGAACCGGCCATATTGAATATCGGCATTGAAGCCCAGATCCTTGCCCGGATCAGCCGTGTTGATATTAACGACGCCTGCGGTCGCATTGCGTCCATAAACGGTGCCCTGCGGCCCGCGCAGCACTTCGACGGAGCCGAGGTCGAACAGGCCAAGCGTCAGCACGGCGGCGGACGGATCATAGATGCCGTCAATCTGCGTCGCGACCGTCGAATAACCGCTGAAGCTGTTGTTGCTGCCGATGCCGCGAATGGCAAAGCCGTTCTGGCTCGATTGCAGGCCCGGCACCGTGCTGGTCAGCGCTGCGGCGGAATCCACGCCCTGCCGGTTCAAACTGTCCTGCGACACGACGCTGATGGCGACCGGTGCCTTGGACAATTTTTCGGAGGTTTTTTGCGCGGTGACGATGATGTCGCCGCCATAATTATCGGCCATGTCCGTTTCAGCCTGCGGCGGCGCTACATCCTGCGCCAGCGCGGGGAAGGACAAGGCGGCGACACTGGCGCCGACGAACAGAAATGAGAAATGCTTCACGATACTCTCCCTTTTTATGGAGGCTTGGATCGTCACCCTGTTTTGATCCAAGCCCCTGTTTTCATGCTATGATTTAGAAGTTGAAATGGTCCCATGCAGCCTTGGCCATGACGGCATAGCCCTCGTCCGACGGGTGGAGTTTGTCGCCGCAATCATATTGGGCGAGGATATGGTCGGGCGCGGCCGGATCGCGGACGGCGGCGTCGAAATCGATCACGCCGTCAAACTCGCCGCTGGTGCGGATCCACTGGTTGATGGCCTGGCGGATCACTTCCTTGGCAGGCGTCGCATAGCCCGGAAAGGTCGAACCCAGGAACGGCGTCAGCGTCGCGCCATGGACCTTGATGCCCTGCGCCCGCGCCCGTGCGATCATCTGGCGATAGCCCGCAATCAGGTCATCGGCAGTGATCGTGTCATGCAGCCCGTTTGTGCGTGGATTGTCCAGACCGCTCAGCCCCAGATCGTTAATCCCTTCCAGCAGCACGATGTCGGTAACGCCTGGCACGGCCAGCGCGTCGCGGTCGAACCGCGCCAAGCCGCTCGGCCCGACTTCTTCGCGCAGCACCCGATTGCCGCCGATGCCCGCATTGGCGATGCCGACATTGGCGATCCCCTTGGCGTTCAGCATCTTGGCCAACTGCCCCGGCCAACCGCGCAGCAACGGATCCTTGGCCCCAAAGCCATCGGTAATGGAATCGCCAAAGGCGACGATGGTCCGGGCGTCCTTGTCCGACTGCACCAGGACCGACGTGACGATTTCCCGGCTCGATACCGGCTTGGCACCGCGCAACGTCGCCGATCCGGTCTGGTCGCTCCCCATCGCCCATTCGGCACGATGGTTGGGGTCGGCCTGCGGCAAAATCACCTTGGCGGGCAGATAGACGCTGACCACGGCGACCGCGCCCGGCTTCACCTGCAAGGGCAGCGGGTCGGACAAGAGGGGCGCCCCTGCGGGCAGCCGTACCGATCGCGCGCCGGAAAAAGTCAAAGGCCGGATGGTGGCCGCATCGATCCGACCCTGCGCGTCGGCCAGGGCGATGGTCGCACTGCCGATCGCGACATCGGTCGGCTGGGTGTCGCCCGACAGGCGCACCTGAACCTTCGTGCCGCCCGCGCTCAGGCGCAGATGGTAGCGGATGGTCCCCTGCACCTCCGGCGCCGGCTCCCAGAAATCGAAGGGCAGCTTGGCGACGGGCAGGGAAGGGCTGGACGCCCAACTCGCGACCCAGCGGCCATCGTCCGCCGCCACCGCCTGCACCGGCAGCAGCGCCGCCTGCATCGCGATGACCCCAAGGGCAAGTCGGCCTATCATCCTCTTACGCATTCGAAGCTTTCCTTTTTCTCGACATCGCCCTGGCCCTTGTACCGGGCATAAGCGGGGTATCGGCAGATTGGACGGGTACGGCCCGGCCACGGACTGGCCGCAGGGGCCACGGCATTCAGTTGTTCGGGCGCACGGTCCTGTTCGACCCAATCGACCATCGCGGCAAAGGCGTCATAGCGATCGGTCGATGGCCCGCCCTCGCAATGGTTCATGCCCGGCACAGGGAAGACGCGCACGGTGTCCGCGCCTTTGCCCGCATAACGGGCGTCGACCTCCCGATACCATTGCAGCGTGTCGTCCAGCGAAAAGACCGGATCGGCCGCGCCATGCGGCACGATCAGCTTGCCGCCAGCGGCCCGGAAACCATCGATATCGGGCGACCGCGCCGACATCATATCCCAGCCCGATGCCGGGAAGGGGGCCGCCACGCGATAGATGGCATCGGCGTCCCGATCGAAATCATAGGCCATCTGCCATTGCATCATGCCCTGCGGATCGGCAGCCACCAGCTTGGGTGGCGTCTGGAAGATGGCGGACAGGGCCGAACCGCCGACAACGATGCTCAGCGCTGGAACGCCCTCCTTGGCCAGTCCCACTTTCCACACCGCCCAGCCCGGCTCCCCGACGCCGCCGTCCCAGGGAAAACGGACATAGAGGGGCGACCCATCGCTCTTGCGCGGACCGGCCATGGACCGGACAAGCGCATCGATCTGCAAATTGGACAAACATTGTCCGTTTCGCTGTCCGGTACAGGCGACACTGCGCAGGACCGGTAGGACATCGGCATTGCTGCACTGAATATAGTGCGTCACCAGACCATCGGCCACGCCATCCTTGGCGTCGCACGCCTTCAGGATGGCCTGCCGGACGATCCCCAGTTCGCTGGTAGAAAATGCGTTCGCCAATTGTCCGAACGGTCGCACGCCATCGGGGCCGGGGGGCACCAGGCGGCCAAATGTCTGCACGTCCCAGGCCTGCGCCAGCGCCGCACGCGGCAGCGACATGCCCGGTGCCGCCGCGACGATGCCGTCGAACGCATCAGGATAGCGATGCGCGACGGCCAACCCTTCCTGGCCGCCCTTGGAACAGCCCGCAAAATAGGAATAGCGCGGTGCGCTGCCATAGAAGGTCGCGATCGCCGCCTTGGCCGCATCGGTCACCGCCCCCAGTGACGCATAGGCATAGTTACGTCGCGCTTGTGGGTCGAAGCCGAACGCCACCGCGCCGCCCTTGGCCGGATCGCTATTGACCGCATTGTCATGCCCCGAATCCTGGCTGACCACCGCATAGCCCTGGGCGAGTGCAGGCGTTACCAGACCGACACCGGCCAGCGCGCCTAACGCATTGCCAATGTCGCCATTGGTGCCACCGCCGCCCTGGAACAGGAAACGCCCATTCCATTCCATCGGCAAACGCAGATGGAATTTGATCGCATAGCTTTGGCCGTCCACGCCCTGCCGTTCGGCCATCACCGCTTGAACATCGCAATGCGCCTTCAGCGGGACCGTGCTGTCATATTGAAAACCACGCGGATCGGGCGCAGGCGCTGGCCCTTCCGGCACGAACACAGCACTGGTCACCCGCGTCGAGGCGTCGGGCCAATGGCCTTGCAGTGTCGATGCAAAGGCGGCGCAGCGATCACCGACCGCTGCGGTCGGCGCGACATCGGTCAAGGATGTGCAGCCGCTCAGCGCCACGATCGCGGCGGCTATGCCAGAATAGCGCCATTCGTTCATGCCTGGCTCCCCCTCAACGCATTCTGCCCCACGATGATCGCCCCCAATGGCCCCGCATCGCGCCCCAAGGCAGGCGGCACGATCAACGTCTCCAGCGCAGCGAGATCCAGCCCCGCCAGATAACCGCCCAGATTGGCGGCGACCGCCACCCGTATCTTCGCAAGCAGGGTCGGACGGTAATCCAGCACCCCGCCGCCGATCACCAGTCGCTGGGGCGACACGCACAGGATCAGCATCGCCACCCATTCGCCCAGTTCGCACGCCACCCGATCCCAAAGCGGATCGTCATCGGGCATATCCGCCAGCGCGCCGTTCGCCCGCGCCGCAAGCGCCGGACCACCGACCAGCCCCTCCAGGCAATCACCATGGGCAGGGCAAGCGCCTTCGAACATATCGCCCGCCGTCCGCCGGATACGCATATGCCCTGCTTCGGGGTGCAGGCGGCCATGCACCGCCTTGCCATCGACCACCAGGCCAAGGCCAACGCCCGTCCCGATCGTCGCATAGCCATGCACCGCGCATCCCATCGCCGCGCCCCATTGCCCCTCGGCCAGGGCCGCGCCCCCGACATCGGTGTCGATCCCGACGGGCAGAGCGAAGCGGCGCGCAAAATGGCCATGCACATCCGCCCCCGCCCAGCCGGGCTTTGGCGTATTTTCCATGTGGCCAAAACGCGGACTGCTGGCGTCCAGGCATAGCGGCCCGAAGCTGCCGATCCCGATCGCCGCGAACGGCACCTCGTCCTGCCATGCCGCCAAGGTTGCCGAAATCCGGTCCAGCGTCTCCGGCCCCTCGGTCACCCAGCGCTCCTGCCGCAGGATATCCTTCCCCCGCGCCAGCGTTGCAATGCATTTGGTGCCGCCCAGCTCGACGCCCGCGATCAAAGTTTCCAGTGCCATCATGCCAGCCACGCCTTCTCGCCGTCGATCATAAGCCGCAATTCGGGGGCCGGGGTGCCGCCGAAATGCGCCCGTGCCTGCACGACATCGCGCGGCGGCTCCGCCAACCCGACGAGGTCGGCAAAGCTCTGCACACATAGATCCGGCAGCACCAGCCAGCTATAGGCCTGAAACGGCGCGGATGGTGGGTTGCCGAACACCAGCCCCGACCCGTTGAGCGGTCGCCACGGGCCAAACAGCCTGTCCGCCACCATGCCATAAAGCCCGGTCGGCCCAGCCGGGCCGTCGGTGGCGAACACCTTGGTCTGCGTCGACCAGAAGAGATAATAGCGCCCGTCCCGCATGATGACGTGCGGGCGTTCCAGCTCATTGTTCAGCCCATCCGCTTCGACCAGCGGCGGCAATATCTGCCACTCCTGGTCAACGACCCGGCGCGCAATGCCGACGGCCCCATTCCATGCCGACCGCGACCGGGCTATCGATCCGGCAAACAGGATATAGTCTTGATTGTCGGCCGGATCGCGGAAAAAGGCCGGATCGCGAAACGCCTTGATCGTGCCGACCGCACCGCCGCCTGCCATGTCGCGGCTGTAATGAACATCGTCCGGCTCCAGAAACTCGACAGGCTCCGACCAGGGCGAAAGCGCTATGGCGCCATCCTGCACGGTCAAGGCCGCGCAGGTATAGAATAGCCTCTGGGCAAAGCTTGTTTCCACCTCGCCCCGGACGCCGGCCACGGTATAATAAAGCGTGATCGTCCCGCCATCCGGCGAAAGAATGGCCGAACCCGACCATTCGCGACTGCCCGGCGACAGCCCGTCCGGCAAAACCGGTCCCAGATCATGCCACTCTATGCCAACGCGATGCAGCAGCCGCATACGCGCCACCGCATGCCTGGCGTCGGGATCGGGAAGAATGGGTGCCGACAGCGCGATGAACAGCGTGCCGCCCGCAATATCGGCCGGATGGCCATCGGCGTTCTGAACCGGCCAATAATCCCACAGGTCCAGCGTCTCGATCACGCGGCGCTGGGCCGGAATGACCGGCGCGCAAGGCGCTGTCGCGGGATCGATGCGCTGGATGTCGCCCGCGGTCCAATGGCTCGTGGAAGACGCTTCACTCATGCGGCGACGCCCACTGGTGTCATGACCCCCGCCAAAGCGTGCAGTCCTTGGCGGAGGTCCGACTTCGGCCCGGCTGAGCGAGCAGCCGGAGAAGGCGATAGGGAGGGGCGCAAAGCGGCGCGTGTGGCAAAATCGTCGCGGCGGCCATGTCGCCCTGCCAAAAATGGCGCAACCTTTGCCTCAGCCTTCAACGATCATCCCCTATGCGCAGCTATCTTGTTGCCTGACAGATATTTCGAAAAACAAACGTTTGCAATGACAAATGCAAACGTTTGCAAAACTTTTTGCGCATTGGGGTTAATTGTGTGGTTTCAAAGGAGGCTTAAGCCGAAGCGCGCAGCACAAGCGTCGGCTGGAGCGAGATGGAGGCAGCATCCTCGCCCGCCATGCGCCGGAACAGCAGGTCGACCATCATCTGCGCGCCGAGCACAACATCCTGCCGAATCGTCGTCAGCGAAGGCGTGGTCTGTTCGGCAATGAACACATCGTCATAACCCACCACAGCGACATCATCGGGCACGCGCAAACCATGGTCGGCAACGGCGCGCAGCGCACTCAGCGCAATCACGTCGGACGCAGCGACAATACCATCGGGCACCCTATTGCTCTTCAGATAGTCTCGCACGGTCGCATAAGATGCTTCGGGTGTCACATGCGACGGCAGGACCGACCCTTGCGGCGCACCGCTTTGCGCGATGGCGAGGTTAAAACCGGCAAAGCGCGCCTCGAACTCCGGCACCGCCGGATTGCCGACGAAGGTCAGCTTCTTCCGACCCTGCGACAAAAGGTGCTGCGCAGCCAACCGTCCGCCCTCGAAATTGTCGGACCCGACGGTCAACTGGCTGTAACCAGGTATGGACGCCCCCCAGACGATCAGCGGCCCATATTTGGCGGACACTTTTTCGATCACGTCGATCTGATCCGATTGGCCTACGATAATGACGCCATCGACCTTGCCGGACTCGACAAAGGCTTTGAGCCATGTGTCGTTCGATGGAATGACGCGCGACAGCAGCAGGTCATAACCGCGATCAGCCAGCGCATCGGCCAGCGACGCGATCAGGCTCATGAAGAAGGGGTCGGTCAGATGCTGCTCGGTCTCGTGGCCAAGCGGCAGGATCACCCCCACGGCCCCGGTCCGCTGGAGCCTAAAATTGCGCGCAGCGACATTGATCTGGAAATCATGCTCGCGCGCCAACTGCTTGATCTTGTCGCGGGTAGCGACCGCGACCAGCGGATTGTCGGCCAAGGCGCGGGACACCGTGGAGATGGACACGCCGGCAAGTGCGGACAGGTCGGCAAGGCTGGAGGCTTTCTGGCGTTTCATCCACATATCCCAAATCGACCACACCCATGCTTCTGGGCGTCATCGTCCCGCTACAGGCGTTTGCGCTATAGGGCGATTTGTCGGATCGGCGCAAATGGCGCTTTCCTGCCCTGCGGCCGATGGGCTTGCTCACGCAGACCGCAGAGTCGCCAAACTGTAAGAGAGCGCCACTAGGCGCCGTCCCCGAAATGTCGGCGCGCTGGATCGCAGGCATGGATTGAGCGGACATCATGTGCTGACATCGTCGCGAGCGTCAAAGCGGAGCCTGCACCGGCGAATACCGCTGCGCGAACGGGCAGGGCGCGAAGGTCGGCTGCTCGCTTATTCCTCCGGCAATATGGGTAAGGCGCTGCTCTTTTCCGGGGCCGATCTCACCATCCTGTTTCTCCTGACCGACCTGTTGGGCCAGTCGCCGACCAGCGCGGGTTCCTTGATGCTGGTCGCGGTGCTGGGCGATCTCGTCTTCGACCTGTTGGCGGCAAAGCTGGTTATCCGTCTGCGACGCACCGGGCGAGGTTATCGCTGGATGGTCGCGGCCGCCGCCATGCCCTGTGGCGCGGCCTTCGCCTTGCTCTATGCCTTGCCAGCGCTCGGCGTGCGCGATCTGTGGATCGTGGCCGCCGGGTTGCTGCTGTTTCGCGGTGCCTATGCAGTGATCGACGTGCCGCACAATGCACTCATGGCGCGGGTCACGTCGGACAGCCGATCGCGCGGCCGCGTGTCGGGCTATCGCCTGTTCTTCAGCACGATCAGTTCGCTGGCGATCGCGATCATCCTCGCGCCGATGGTGCAGTCCGCCGGGCGGACAGGGGACTTTGATCGGCTTGCCGTGGCCGGTGTCATCGCCTGCATTCTCTTTGCCGCGACCATGATGCTTAGTGCCCTGGCGTCGAACAACGGTTCGACGTTCCCGGCCGACCCAGCAGTCGAGGGCGATGGCATTGCGATACCGTTGCGTGATCCCCTGATCCTGGCGCTGGCGCTCCTCGCCTTCATCACCGGCTTTGCCATCCCGATGTTCAGCCGGATGCTGCTCTATATCGGCACTTATGTGATCCAGCGCCCGGACTTGGTAAAGATGCTGCTGCTGGGCCTCACCACCGGCCAGTTTCTGGGCGTTCTGGCCTGGACATCAATGACCGGCCGTTTCAGCAAGGCGACCTTGCTGGCTGCAGGTCATGCTGTCTGCATTATCGGTATCATGCTGTTCGCCCTGTGCCTCGCATGGCCCAATGCCCTGATCGCTTGCACGCTGCTGATCGGCTTCGGGTTCGCCAGCATCTTCATGCTGCCCTGGGGCTTGCTCGCCGATGCTGTGGACGTCGTCGCCTGGCGTCACCATCGCCGGTTCGAAACCGGGCTATTCGCCTTCTATCTGGTGGTGGTCAAGGCGAGCGGTGCTGCCTCCACGGCGCTGATCGGATGGACGCTGGGCTGGCTCGGCTATGTGCCCGAAACTATCCAGCCAGCATTGGTGCAGACAGCTATGCTCAGCTTGGGACTGGCCGTACCGATCGTCGGCAGCCTATGCGCGATAGGACTGATGCGCGCCAACGACATCAGCCATGCCCGCCATGCGCGCTTGCTCACGGCCCTGACTTACAGGCGCCAGCGCGCCGCGCGGCAACAATGTCCCCAGCTGTGAGAAGGTCATGCGGCAAATGCAGATATTTGGCGGTGTCGCCGCACGCCACTATGCCAACATTCTCTGATTTGCATGTTTAAGATGCTGATCGTCGATAGACGCCGTGATGCTCCGCGCCGACGGACGCGCGGCGCTTAGCATTGCCTCGGGTGCGAACCCCGCCATCCTGCAATGGCGGGGTTTGCCTATGCCTTATGCGTTCTGCAGCAGCTTCGCGCCGCGCTGCACGGTCATGCGGTGCGTGCCTGCAAGGTCGGTCGTGCGCGTGCGGATATCCTTCATGAAGTGCCAGGAGCCTGCGACCTGCTGTGGCGTTACCTCTAGCGAGACATAGCCGCGCTGGCTGGTATCGCAGAAGGCCATGCCCGAATTGACCGCGCGGAGGGCGCGGGCGATGTCGGCTGGCGGCACGCCCTTGGCATAGGCTTCGAAACCCGGCGAGGTAACGCTGTGCCCCGCAAATTCCACGCCGACCCTATCCTTGCTGTCGCTCTGGCCAGGGCCTCGCTCGCCCAGATTATAGCCCCAGGCATTGTGGCTGTCGCCCGACAGTACGACAAGATCGGCATCGGCCGCGAGCGCCGCGTCATAGAGGCGGTTGCGCGCCGCCGGATAGCCGTCCCAGCTATCCATATTATAGGGCAGCCCCGCCTGCGACGCGGCCACCGCACCGGCCAGCCTTGTACGCACGATGGACGGGGAATTGGTAGGCACCCAATCGGCCGCATTGGTTGGAAAACGGCCATAGCCCATGATCACTTGCTGGGCGAGTATCTGCCAGGCTGTGCCGTCCTTCTTGGACTTGCCCAGGCCATCATAGAGCCACTTTTCCTGCTCCGCGCCCATCAGGGTACGATCCTGCATGCTCCAGGCACCGTCGCGGAAATCGGCCAGCGCCTTGGCCAGGTCGCCGCGCCCGGCGACCGCTTCGCCGACGCTTAATTGCTTGTTGCGCGCCGTGATCCGGGTTTCAGGACGGAAGATGGTCGCCAGGGTGCCGATCTGGAAACTGTCATACATCGCATCGGAGACGGGCATCCAATCACGATAGACCTTCTGCGCGGCCGCTTTGCGCACCGCCCATTCGCCTTCCTTGTCGGGCTGATGATTCTCCGCGCCATCCTTATAGGCGTCATTGGTCAGTTCATGATCGTCCCATTGGGCGATCATCGGGAAGGCGGCGTGCAGCGCCTGAAGATCAGGGTCGAGCCGGTAGGAGGCGTAGCGCAGGCGATAGTCGGCCAGCGTCACCATCTCGTTCGCCGGTTCGATGATCCGGCCAGGAACGGCGTCTTCCAGACTGGGGTAATGACCGCGATCATATTCATAGAGATAGTCGCCGCAATGGATGACCAGGTCGATATCGTCGCGCACGGCGGCATGGCCATAGGCGTTGAAGAAGCCAAAGGGCATGTTGGAGCAGGAAAAGAGGCCGATGCCGAAGCGCGACACGTCACCTTGCGGCAAGGTACGGGTGCGACCGATCCGGCTGATCGCGCCATCGGGCGCGATGAACCGGTAGAAATACCATTGGCCGGGTTGAAGACCAGTGACGGTGATCTTCGCTGTGTGATCGGCATCGGCGCGGGCGGTGACTTCGCCGCCTGACACGACCTTGGTAAAGGCCGGATCAGTGGCGACTTCGGCTCGCAACTTGCTGTCTCCTGACCCGACATAGCGGGTCCAGAGCAGCACGCTGTCCATGCCCGGTTCGCCGCTGGCTACGCCATGGCTAAAGCCGCGCGCGCCCAATATCTGCGCGGCGCCGGGAATGGACAGGGCACCCAGGCCCAATATGCTGCCTTTGATGAGCAGGCGGCGATCGATGGTGAAGCGCATGATTGTTCCTTCCTCTCGCCGTTCAGAAGCGGCCGGTGAGCTGCACGCCGTAGAAGCGCGGCTCTGCCGGGATGTAGGTCGGGATGCCGAAGCCGCCGCCGGTATTGCCGGCATCGAGCAGATAGTCCTTGTTCGTGAGGTTGCGGATGAAACCTGAAATCTCGTAGCGATCATCCGCAAAGCCGATGCCTGCGCGCACGTTCGCCAGCATGACAGCCTTCTGGCTGATGGCTTCGGTGTTCGGCACCTCGAAATAGATTTTGCTGCGATAGGTGAGGCTGGGTGTCGCGAAGACGCGCATGCCATTGCCCAGCGGCGCGTCGATGGTGAAACCGGCTGCCGACTGGAATTTGGGCTGGAGGCGGAACTGATCGCCCGCAAAGCGGCCATTGGCTTCCTTGTTGTCGATGCCGCCAGCGATATAGCCACCATTGGCGAAGATGTTGAGCCAGCTGGTGGGCTGGATCGCGACCTCCGCTTCAACGCCCAGATTGCTGGCCGTCCCGGCGCTGACTGTCCGATTGACGCCGTCGGTGCCGGTCACACTGACCTGGAAATTATCATATTTCTGATAATAGACACCCAGCGAACCGGAAACGATGCCGCTATTGGCCTTCAGCCCGACTTCATAGTTCCACACATTTTCCCCCGCGATCCGGTTGATGCGGGCGACGCCGCCAGCAGCCGCGTCCAGGCTGACGGTCGGTGACCGGCGGCCCTTCGATATAGTGGCAAAGCCGTTCAGATTGGGCGAGAAACGATAGAGGATGTTGAAGCGCGGCAGGAAGGCGGCGAAACTGTCTTCGGCACGCAGGACGCGGCCGTTGGTGTTCACCTGACCGGGAATGAGCGGCGCGCCGCTCAGCACGGAGTTGGGCACAGTCGTCACGAAGCCCGAGCGGCGCTTTTCAATGAGCGCGCGGATACCAGCCGTCAGTTCCAGCGACGGGCTGGCGAGCCAGGTGCCATCCGCGAACATCGAATAGCTGTCATTCTTGCCCTGATTTTCAAAAACCGAGTTGTAGGGAATGACTGTCGCCGCGCCTTGCGTGAGGATCGCCGTCGCCTGCGATGCCGTGACAGTGCCGTCGGCCGCTACACAGGCGAGGCCGGGGATCAGGCGTGTCGCGCACTGGATATAGGTGCCTTCTTCCGTCGAGAAAGGCACGCGCTGATTGCTTTTCTCCCGAAACATATTCCAGCCGAACGCGCCACGGAAATGGTCGCCAGCGTAGGAGAAGCGGGTTTCATGGCTTGCTTGCCAGCCCTTCGCCTCCTCGCCAAATTCCAGATACCAGGCGGCCGAACCGTCCGCATCGAAAATCTCATTGCTGTCGAAATCGCGATAGCCGTGGACCATCGTCAGCGTCCAGTCGTCGGCCATGTCCCAGCTGAAGGTCAGGTTCGCGTCATAAACGTCGCGGCGCAGGCCCAGCTTGTCGCCGCGCAGAGCGGAAGACGATAGCGGCGAACCGCTCAGATTGGCCGCGCCAAAGGGGTTGCCCGGCCCCTGCGAGGTCGGCAGTGCGCGCGAGATGAAGGGCGTACCGGAATTGCGCTGACGGTCATAGGTAAGGATCAGATCGGCGGTGAAATTGTCGGTGGGCGTGAGGCGCAGCGAGCCGCGCACACCCAACTGGTCGCGGGCATAGAGATCGTCCTGCGTCGCCGACAGATTCTTCACATAGCCGTCGCGCTTCTTCCAGGCGAAGGCGATGCGGCCGGAGACCTTGTCCGACCCGCCATTGACGAAGCCACTCAGCAATTTGGCATCATAATTACCGTATCCGGCGGTCAGTTCGGCGGCGAAACCGGGCTTGGGCCGGGCGGAGATCATGCTGATCGCGCCCACCGCCGACGCGGTTCCGAACAAGGTCGCCTGCGGTCCTTTGATGACCTCGATCCGCTCCATATCGTAGATGTCCTGATAGGAGCCACGCGAGCGGGAAATGTCGACGCCGTTATAATAAAGGGTGACGCGCGGCGCTTGCTGGGCCGATCCGCTGTCCGACGTGATGCCGCGAATGACGATGCCCGGATTGTTGGCGCTCTGTTCCTGGATGTTGAGGCCGGGGATATAGTTGGACAATTCGTCCAAGTCGGAAACGCCGATTTCCGCCATCCGCTTGCCGCTGACGGCCGATATGGTGATGGGCACGTCCATCGCCCGCTGTTCGATCTTCTGCGCGGTGACGATGATCTGCTCGCCACCTGCTGCCTCGACTTCGGGCGCCATGGTCTGGGCCGTAGCTGGGAAGGCGGTGCTGCTGGAAAGCAGGGCGACGAAAAATTGCATACGGCGTGTCATGTTGGCGAACCCCTTTTTTGAATGAGGACGCCGATGCCCCAAGGATGTGACTTGCCAGAGGCTAGGAGATGACAATCAGATGAAGCTCGAACCGGATTGATGAAACGAAATCGTCACATTGAGCTGCGCCACCGCGAAGGCTCCCCGTGCGACTACGGGGAACCTGCGGCGTTTCGGCTCAGCTCGGCGCCGATCCGGTTTCCGGGTTGAAGCGCGGATTGTTGGCGTCGAGCGGCGAGGGCGTGATTTTGGCGGGCGGCGTCGCGCTTTCGGCCCAGGCGCGACACAGCATGTCGCGCAGCATTGCGGCGCCTGCTGTCGTCCGGTCATAGACAAACGCGCGCACATCCTTGTCGGCAAAATCGGCAAAGCCGTTGCGCTTTTCGAGCTTGTACAGATTTTCCACCAGGTCGCCCGCTTCGTTCAGAAAGCCCAGCACCGCATCGAACATGTCGCCACTCTGGCGGCGCGGCGCCCCGATGCGCGGCGCGATGTCCGCTACCGTCAGGCCCATGCCGTCGACGAACCGGCTTTCGAACCGGCCATGAACGGACCGGTCGGTGGTATAGTCCTTGGGATTGTCGCCGCGCCATCCGTCGGAATGAATCGAGTCATGGTGCGGCTGCGCCCCATCGCCGATATAATGGCCCAGCCGTATGACCTGAAAAGCGCAATGCTGTTCTGGGATCGACGCATCGCCGCCCTCCGCCTGGGCCTTGCGAACGTAGCGCATGCAGGTGATCAACCGTTCATAGGCTTCCATCGCCGCATAGGGCAGGGTGCCGGTCCAGCGTATATTGGTTCGCTGCGCCGTCTGCGGGTCGCTATCTTTGATCGCCTCATACTGTTTGTAGAGCGCCAGGACGAATTCATGGCGCGACCGCGGGATGGGTTTTACGAAGGTGAACTGTTCCCGAAACCAGCCATGATTGGGGTCTTCCTCCATCTTGGAGAAATTCTCCGCGTCTCCGCGCCAACTGTCGGGCAGCGAGGCCGAGGCTGCAATATAGTCGACATGCTTGCGCAGGAAGACCGGCCCATCCTCCGGGATGGCCTCTATTGCCGCGCGATCAATCACGGCATGGGCGGTCTGGCCCCAGGCATGGGCGGCGGTCGGATGCAACGCCAGTGCGCTGATCGTGGTGAAGGCAAGCAGGAGGGTTCGCATCGTCTAAACTCCGAAATCAGGGGTCGAGGGGGTCGCGCGGATCGATCCGCGCCGATACGCGGGAGGGGCGGAACAGCAATTCGGTTATCGACAGGCGGCGACCGACTTGCCCCGGCTGATAGCCAAGCTCCCGCTGGTTGCGCGTGACGAATTGCGGGCTTTCGATCGAAGCGCTCTGGCCGGGGTTGCTGACGATCACGGCATCGCGATCCATCGGCGCATCCATCGCCATCAACAGGCGTGTCGCATTGCGCAAATTGGTGGTCGTATGCCGGGCATAGGGTTCGATCAGGATCGCGTCGGCCGGCACGCCATAGCGGTCGATCAGCGCGTTGCGCATCTGCTCGGCCTCGGCAAAGCGGGTCGCGCGGGGATGCGCCTTGCCCCCGGTCACAATGATGAAGGGCGCGTCGCCCTGCGCGAAGCGGCTGGCGGCCAGCCGAAGATGATATTTGCCAAAGGGGCTGATCGCCATGTCCGGCACTTCCGGCCCGACGCCCGTGACGATCAACGCCGAATAGCGATAGCGGCTCCAATCGAGACTTTTCGCGCGCGCCATGGCGGCCGCATTCGCGCCACCGGTCAGCGGTTCGAAACCGATCGCATCGGCGCGATCGCTGCCGTCCAGCAGCGCCAGCGCATAGTCGATGCTGGGGTCCAGCGCTTGCGCCGACGTGTCGCGCGGGGTGCGCGACAGCCAATAGGCGGCCTGAAGCCGCGCCTGGCGCTCTTGCGGATCGATCATGCCGGCCCCATCGATCTGCGCATAGGCGGCTGGCGCGCCCAGGCCATAGGTGCGCACGATGATGTTGATGCCTTCCATCTCGCGCCGGGCCTGCGCTGCCACCCCATCATCGGGGGCGGTCAGGCCAGCAGGCGCGGCGACCGACTTGGATACAGTGTCGATGTCCGTTTCCGTCCAGATCAGCGCCTGCGCCACGCAGAACATATCCTGCGCGCAGCCAGCGACACGCTGCTGCCGACTGTCCAACAGGGCAGCGATGTCCGCCTTGGAAACAAGTGCCCGAACGGCGGCCGGGTCGCGCGCCATCCCGTCGAAAAGCGGAAAGAGCCGCTGCGAAAGCCGTTCGGTCACGACATCGCGAACGGCACCGGCTTGTGCCGGGACCGTCGCGATCGCAACCGCAGCCATAGTGGCGAACAGGGTCGCCATCCGTGCCACGGTGCGCATCATTACCAGGACTTACTGATGACGAGGCGGAAGTTACGGCCAAAGATCGGCCGACCGTAAATGGCTTCCGCGCTGCCCTGGCCGCTCAGCGAGTCGGTGCGGGTATTGCCTTCGGTCAGGCCATGAGCGTTGAACAGATTGTCGCCCACAATCTGCATCTGCCAACTGCCGTGGCGCGCCGTCACGCCGGCGCCGATCGTGCCGTAAGCTGGCAGGGCGGTATTGTTGTACAGATCGACGAAGCGCTTGCCCATATAGGTATAGCGCCCGTAGACGGAAATATCCGTCTCGCCCGTCTGGAAGTCGAAGCTCGGACGGATATTGCCATAGATTTTCGGCTGGCGGACGATCTGGTTGCCCTCGGCCTGTTCCGGGTCGGCCCCGGTCGCGCTCTGGAAATTCTTATATTTTGGGTCGCTGATCGTCAGCGCGCCGTTGAGCGAGAACCAAGGCGTCACCGCGACCGATGCGTCGAACTCCACGCCCTTCACCTGGGCTTCGCCGATGAAGGGGATGTTCACATCGTTGCGGCCCGTCGTCGGGTCGAAAGCAAGGAAGGACGCGTTGAGCGGATCGAAATTGGTGTAGAAGCCCGTGACATAGAGGTAGGAACGACCCGAAGCGAGCTTCAGCCCGACCTCGAACTGGTCGGCGACGGTGGTGATGATCGTAGGATTGATGCTCATCACCGTTTGCACATTGGGTGGCGTTTCAAGATGCGACGCGCGCCCATAGACGCCGACATTCTGGCTGAAGTCGTAATTGGCACCCACCGTCCAGTTGGTGACATTGGGCTTCCGCTTGGAATTGACGATGACGCCGGTGAAACCGCGCGTGGTGTCGTCGGCCAATGTCGTGGCATCGCCCAGATTGACCTGCTCGGTCAGCGCGGCCCAGCCCTTATAGCTGTAGCGTTCATGACGGACGCCGGCGTCGATGCGCAGGCCGGGAATGATCTCCCAGGTGTCGTTGGCATAGAGCGCGAACATCGTCGCGTCGGAATCGCCCTGGCTCAGCGTCGCGGCATAGTTCAGCACGCCATTGTCGGTGACCCGACCGATCTCCGTACCCGCCGCATTATAGGCAACCAGGTCGAGCGTGCGCGGCTGGCCCGCCACTTCGATCAGGTAGTTCTGAAAAGTGGTACGGCTGCTTTCGCCATAGGCACTGGTGTAGAGGCCGAGCTTGATATCATGGCTGCCGATGCCGGTGTCGAACTTCTTGGCGACCGAGAAATTGCCCTGCGCCGAATAATATTTGGAATGAATGTCGCGATATTGCCCCTGCATGATCAAGCCGGAGGCGGTTTCGGGGTCATAGACGCTATTGGTCCCCGCCAGCGTGAGGCCGAAGCGGCTGGCCGTGCCGAACGCGGTATTCGCCCGGTTGCGGATGCTGTTGGCGCCACCGGCATCGAGGAAGGCGGTCAGCGTCGTGGGGTTGGTGGTCGAATAGAAAGCGGTGAAATCCAGTTGACCCTGGGTGTAACCGGCCTTGGCCGACACCAGCCAGCCGTCGAACTCAGCCTCATATTGCGCGCCGATGTTGATCATCTGCATGTGGCGGCCATCGGCCAGGTCGCTGGTGCCGCTCTGGATCACGCCTGCGCCATCGCGATATTTCAGATTTACGTTGCGCAGCGCGGGCGAATTCATCGTCCCTTCGAAAAAGTCGATATATTTGTTCAGCGAAACGCTGGGGTCACGCGGGTCCGCCGTCGGGATCGGCAGGTAGAAAACGTTGTGATCGTTGACATAGTTCAGGCTCAGCTTGATCGAACCATTGTCCAGATCATGTTTGATGTTGGCGCGGATCTGGCCGCCCTTATCGTTGGGGAAGCCATTGTCGCGATAGCCGTCATGCTGGCGCAGGAAGCCGCCGATCGCATAATAGGTATTCTCGCCCAGCGGCCCGGCCTGATAGGCATCCAGCCGGTAAAGGCCGGTATCACCCAGCGTCACTTGCGCCTTGCCGCGCGGCGTATCGCTGCCCGTCACCGTGATCGCGTTGATGATCGCGCCCGAATAGCTGGCATAGACCGGGGCAGGACCGCCGCGAACGACCTCGACATGGTCGGTCATCAGGTCTTGCTTCAAAATCGCGTCGCCCCGGAAAAAGACGCCGTCATTTTCGTGGAACAGCGGCAGGCCGTCCTGCTGGAAGCTGACAAAGCCGCCATCATTGGGCAGGCCGCGGATACGATAGATATTCTGCACTTCGCCGCCGGTGATTTCGGTCTGGAAACCGGGCAGCTGGCCGATGAGATCGGCGAAGTTGACGGGGGCGATCTTCTCGACATCTTCGGCCGAGATGGTGTTGATCGCATAGGATACGTCGAAGCGACGCTGGGCGCGGGTCGAGCCGGTGACGATGATGTCGCCCTGTTCGCTATTCAGTTCGCCGCCCAGTTCGGCCGCCTGCTCGGCGGGGGCTGCATCCTGCGCGAAGGCGGGCGTGAGGAAGGTGGGACACAGCGCCGCAAGGGCGGTGCCGGTGGCAAAAACGGTCTTGATCATGAAAAGCCCCTCTGTGGTGGTCGAGCGGCCCGTGGTCGATGAACATGACATTTTTAATTATTGTTGTGAAAATAAATAAATCCGCTTAGCGCGGCGCTCATCGTGCGACAGAGCCGGTATGAAGAGGGCCAAGGCCATGCAATTTCCCTCCATCGACAAGGACCAGCGCCGCATCCTGCAAAGGCTGCGCAAGTCCGGCCCGCTGTCGCGATCCGCGCTGTCGGCGGCGCTGGAAATCAGCGGCACGGCACTGACCCGGCTGTCCCGCGATCTGCTTGCGCTCGGCCTGGTCGAGGAAATGCCCGACGTCGATGTGCAGCGGCGGGGCAGGCCCGCCATCCCCCTCCGCCTCGCTCCGCGCGGCGGCTATGCGGTCGGCGCGACGGCGCATAAGGGGCTGATCGAGATCGCGCTGGTGGACTTCACCGGCACCACGATCGCGATCCATCATGAGGCGACCGAGCCGATCGATCCCAAGGCATTCGCGCACAAGGTCCGCCGCATCACCCATATGCTGGTCGATCGCCATGGCCTGCTGGGGCAAAGGATGCTGGGCATCGGCATCGCCGTTCCTGGCCCGGCTCTGTCCTTGGCGGGCGACCGATGGGCGGTGGTCGATGTCCTGCCCGATTGGCGGGACGCGCCCTTGCACGACATATTCTCTGCCGAAATGGGCTGGCCTTTGTGGATCGAAAATGACGCAAACGCCGCGGCGATCGCCGAATATTATCTCGGCGGCCTGATCCGCGATTTTTCCTCCATGGTCATTTTGCTGCTTGGGTTCGGCATCGGCGCTGGCGTCATCGTCGACGGCCGCCTCGTGCGCGGGCAATTTGGCGCGGCGGGCGAGATCGGGGCCTTGTTTCCCGGTGACCGGCCGCGTCCCAGCCCGCTCGACCTGCTCGCCGTCCTGCGCGCAGGCGGGTGCGATATTTCCTCCGTCGCCGAAATCGATTTCGATGCCACAGACCAGGCGCCGATCATCGAAACCTGGCTCGATCGCGCCGCACGGCAGTTGGAAATCGTCTGCAATTCCGCCTTTGCCTGGTTCGATCCGGGCGCGATCATGCTGGCAGGGGCATTGCCGCGCGCCATTCTCGATGGCCTGGCCGATCGCCTGCGCAGCGCCCATCTGGTCACCATGTTCGATCATCGCAGGCCGCCGGTGCAGGTCTCGAATCTCGGCAGTTCGCCCATCACCTTGGGCGCGGCGCTGTTGCCCATTCACGCGCTGTCGGCAGAAATTTGACGGACTATAAGAATGGCCGCGACCGGACCTTTTGGGTCGGCATGAAAATCCATGTTATTGCGCTGTTTGTCGGGCTGTGAGACTAGCCTCTCTTATTCACGACGCTCGGTTTCGGGCCCGCTCTGGGCATTTGCT
>Ga0156326_106_pt1 | contig 55277 bp, 53 predicted proteins | sample RifCSPlowO2_12_FD_107974 | JGI IMG/M metagenome (GOLD analysis project Ga0156326, IMG submission 107974) | Sphingomonadales bacterium RIFCSPLOWO2_12_FULL_63_15 | reverse complement strand
TGTAACGGTTGTATAATCGCATCCCTGCAGTCAAGCGTGGTTGGCATGGGAAGGCTAATCGCGTCGGGCAGGGCGTCGACACGTTAATCAACCTTGTGCTTGTTTTTCTCAATACGGCGTGTCGCGCGAGGGTTTTCGTATGCCGGGAGCAGGGTTGTCTTCGCGGTCGGCATAAAGCCGCCGCATGATGGGTCTCCGCAGGCAAGGTCTTCCTATGTTTTGTGCGCAGTCTTTAAAAAGCTGCAGCCGTTAAAGCGGAATGACCTGACCCACGTCCGCGGCAGGGACGCCTCAATACGTCAGATGCTGACGCGCTGAGAAGTTAAGCAGGTGAATTGGTTATGCGGTGACGCCAGCCGATGTGTTGAATGCCTCTCCTGTTTTGAGCATTGTGTGCATGATGACTGCCAGTTTGCGGGCCACAGCGACCGCGGCGCGCTTGAAACCCAGCCGCTCGCGCAGCCTGAGGCCCCAGTCTTTGAGGCCGCTCTGGTTGCTAGCGTGGGTACGCGTGAGAATGACCGTTGCCGCCTCGTATAAGAGGCCGCGCAGATAGTTGTCGCCTCGCCGCGAGATGTGGCCGTCATAATCCACTTCGCCTGATTGGTAACGCCGCGTGGTAAGCCCGAGCCAGGCGCCGACCGCGCGTGAAGTTTTGAAGTTTGCTGGGTCTTCGATCGCCGCAGCATAGGAGACGGCCGTGACCGCCCCGACTCCCGGGATCGTCATCAGCAACTTGATTGCCTGGCTTTGCCGGGCTGCGGCGAGCAACTGACGATCAAGTTCTGCGGCGCGCTTGCGGATGTCGCGCCAGGCCTCTAGCAAAGGCAATATGATCTGTGCCAGGCCATCCCTGCCGTCCAGAAGCTCGCGGACATTCCCGTCGAATACACGGCCTGTACCCTTGGGAACGATGATGCCAAACGTCTTCATGACCCCGCGGATCTGATTGCTCAGCTGCGTTGAGATGGTAAGCAACAGGTTGCGGGCGCCCACCAGTGTGCGGGTCAACATGGCGTCGAACGACTTCACCCTGACCGCCTTGTAAAAGCCGGCTTCTGCCAGTTGGGCCAGACCGTCAGCATCATTGGCATCAGTCTTGTTGAGCGTCTCGTTCAATATTTTCTGCGCATGACGCGCTTCGATGCAGACCGCGGGAACTCCCGCCGCCGTTAATGCATGATAGAACCATGTCGACAATGGACCTGTCTCGAATACCACCCGCTCCGCATGCGGGGCGTGTTTGCGGACTATCTGCGCCAGGATCTGGGGATCCGATGCGCACTTGCCGCGCCAGATCCGTTTTCCATCCTGACGAATGGAAATCGCGGTATCTTTTAGTGAAACGTCAAAGCCTATATACTGTTTCATGGTTGCTCTCCGTGCGATGCTTGGGCCCGGTGCCAATCGTGAGCCCGTTTTTCCATCATATCGGGGGGCAACCACCCCTGTCAGCTATATCAAAATGCTGATGCCCGGGACGAATCGCGCCGCGATTATCCCATGTTTTGTTTCGTGAGCTTGTCCCTGCCTAACGTTTCCCCTGGCTGGTATGAACAGATCAGGGAAGGGGTATCAAACGAAGGACGGAGTAAAGGCGGAGGCTACCGGTCGCCTTCTTGATGTTCACATTAAAGCCGTGAGCCTTGAACAGATGGAGATCGCACGGCTGGAAGCCGCGCTGGTGCGAGTGCGCATGGAGAGCCACATTCTAAAAAACAGCGGTAGATTCGCAAGGAAGTCGCGGTGAGGTATGCCTTGATCGAGCAACGTCGTGGCACCTGGCCGATCGTGGTGCAGTGCCGTGTTTTGCAGGTCAGCGCTAGCGGTTATCGTCATCACCGATTGCTGCAAGCCACCGATATTGGCCCAAACCAGCCGCACCGTCTGCTCAGCGATGCGGCCTTGGCGGTGCATATCAAGGCGGGCTTCGCCAGGATGAAGAATGATTTGACGTTTTCGGTCGTCAGAACATTCAGCACACTTCGCGGCATAAATTAGCGGAGTGGTGGCCTCGTGTGGGGGTAGGTTTAGGCGGCGAGCTTGCGGTGTTGCAAACGCCGATGCTCGATGGTCTGCCGCTTGAACCTTTCGCGCTGCTTTATGATGGCTGGACCCCCGGCCGAAGTAGGCGTCGGCGGACGTCACGTTGCTCAGGCTCTCTTGATACCTCTGATGGTTGTAGTGCTCAACGAAGGCCTCGATCTGCGCCTCAAGGTCGCCCGGCATCCGTCAATTATTAATGTGTCGGCTCCCACGTAGCCTGCCAACGGCAGATCAATGCTTCGACGATATCACGCAGTATGATACAGCCATCTGGGAAATCATCATGATCGCTTCCCCGCGGTAAAAGTACGGCCCCTGATATAGACGCCATCAGGGCACCTACTGCCGATTGAATGTTCGAATTCTGGTGCGAACTGGGTGCCATTACGGAGCTGACCGCCTGTTCGAAAAAGGCATGGATGCGCGCTGCCGCGGGTGCAGTATCACGAATGGGAGCGCCATTCTGCGTGCCAGCGGTGTCGAACCAGAACAGGAACAAGCTATTCATGCCGAAGGCGGCGATCTGGTCGCGTGAAAAATCGAAGGCCCGATCGGCAACGGCGATCAGGCGCTTTTCCGCGTCGTCATATGTGGCGAATTCCATCTCTAGCCTATCAGCGAAATTGGCCAATTCGCTGTCACGGATCGCGAGAAACAGTGAATCGCGATCCGCAAAATACCGATACACGACACCGGAGGAATAGCCGGCATGACGGGCAATTCCACGGAGCGATATCGGTCCTGAGGGCTTGGCCAGCAGCAGATGACGTCCCGCGTCAATCAATGCTTGCCGCACATGATCCTTAGCCTCTGCGCTGCGCGCCCGACTAGGTGATGCCGTGGTGCCAGCGACTAGAATATCTTGATGGCCCTTAGCATTTCTCTCCATTGCGCGCCTTCCTGTCTGATGTCGGGTGCTGAATAGCGCAATCACGGCGCATTGCCCCCCGATAAATTCGCTTGAATGAACAGCGTTACCCTATTAGGATAACGCTGTTCACATAAAGATTGCATCCACGTTGCGGTGTGACGAACATGCATGAGGATGCCTGGTGACCGACCAGCCGAACTTGATAGCTGAGCAAAATATCCAGCGCTGGATCGAAGCGACGATGGGCGATATTGTCGCCATGGATATCCTGCCGGGATGGCGCCCGGCGTGGAACGTATCGGTCCGCACGCCGGAGGGCGTAATCCATATCCATATTCGCGGCGATCGCGGTGCGGGCCCGGAAACGCAGCCGTTGCGCGTAGAACATGATGTCTTGCGGTTGCTGGCGGACGAGGGCATCGCCGTACCGCATATCCATGGCTGGTGCGACAACCCCGCGGCGATTGCCATGGAGCGCATCGACGCGACGGCTTTCGCGGGCGGCGCCGACCGCGACGCAAACCTGCATCGGCTGGTCAGCGATTATATGGCGATCATGGCGTCCGTTCACCGGATCGATACAGTAAAGGCCGCAGGGATCGGATTGCCACAACCGCAAAGCCCGCAAGCCATTGCGCTCGCCTATTTTGATGATGCGGATCAACAGTATCAAAGCCATCGCGATGGTCCCGATCCATTGATCGCCTTTCTACGTAAATGGGTGCTGGGCAATCTTCCGCTGCATCGCACGGAAACGGCGCTGCTGATCGCCGACGCGCCGCAGTTTTTTCATGATGGGGACAGGATCACCCATATTTATGATCTGGAACTGGCGCATTTAGGCGACCCCATGGCGGACCTAGCATCGATTAGGGTGCGCGACATCAACGAACCGATCGGCGATCTGACGTCGTTGTTGCAGCGCTATGTCGTGGAAAGCGGTAACCCGATCGACTGGGTGGCGCTCGATTTTCACACCATCGCGTCTTTCCTTGCTGTGCCGATGCGGATGGAGTCGGCACTCCGCACGCAGCGCCAATTGCCTGCCTATGTCGAATATCTGTCCTGGGATCTTGGCTGTAGGCGCGCTGCTTTGGAAACATTGGCGCAGGTGCGCAGCGTCGATCTGACACCTGTCGCCGATCTTGTAACCGTCGAAAAAGCGACCGACATCATTTATGATAATTTGGTCGCGAGTTGTACCGATCTGCCAGCGGCGCGCGGACGATTGCGCGAACCTCCAGCCTTGTCGCTCGCCCGCTATGTACAGCGCCGCGACGCCATCGGCCACGAGATTGCGCGCCGCGATCGATCGGAGGCAGAGCAGTTGCTGGGCCAAAGTTTCGCAAGCGCGGCAGCGGCCGAGGCGACGCTGGAACAATATGTGCTGGCCGCCGGGCCAGATAAGGAAGCCGATCTGATCGGCCTGTTCCATCGCCGGACGATGCGCGCGCTGCAATTGCTGCGTGGCTACCCTGGACCCATCGTGGATAGAGCGCCCGGCCCTATCGATCGGCTGGCTTTTTCCGATCCGCCTTCGACGACTGTCATGGCGCACGATTCGGCCACCCATATCTAGAAAGAGGATAGGCGCATGGAGCAGGAGCAGGCTTTCAGGGGTGAAATGCTCTATACTGGAATGCTGGAAGGCGCGCTTGTGGACCCGGATTATTCGGTGCGGGTCGACAATGTCCGATGGTCGCAGCCTGGCGAAGCAACAATCCTGTCGGATCAATTCTTCCTGGAATGGCTAATGTACCGGGAGGATGATATCGAATGCGCACGTCCGGGGCGCAACTTCGTGACGTCTCATGCCGTCATCCTCTTGCCGCCAGGGCAGGCGGTGCGGACGCGCTGGAACAGCGGCCGCCTTCGGACCATATCCTGCAGCTTTCGGACCGAATTACTGGCCGACTATCCCGAATTGCTGTCGTTCCTCTCCAGTCTCGACGGGGACCATCAGTTCAATCTCGACAGCCCTTTCCTTCAGGCCGGCCTGACCCGTATCGCTGACGAGGTCGTCACGCCGGGCCTCGACAGCGGGTTCATGGTCCGGTCGCTGCTGTTCGCCATTTGCGGTGAGATACGCCGTGCGACGCTGGGGCAACCGGTGCCGCAGGAGTGCGACGGCGCCCTTTCGCCAGGCCAGATGACGATGTTGCGGCAGGTTCTGCATGAAAGCGGCAAATTGCCTACGGTGGTCGATCTGGCACAACATTGTGGCGTGACGTCGCGTGCCTTGTCACCGCTGGTGAAGCGCGCCACGGGCGTTACGCTGCGCCATTACATCGCGCGGGAGCGCCTGAACCGCGCGAAGGCGCTGCTCGACGACCAGAAATTGATGGTCAAGCAAGTCGCCTATTCCTGCGGCTTTGCCAGCGCAGCGGCGTTTACGGCCGCCTTTCGCAAGACGACGGGCATGACGCCGGTCGAGTATCGGACGCGGTGCTGATCGGCTCCTTCTCCAGATTGAAAGTCACCCACAATGCTGACTGTGCATCACCTCAACGATTCCCGCGCTCAGAAGACGATATGGCTGCTCGAAGAACTAGGCCTGCCCTATGATCTGGTGCCCTATCAGCGGCATCAGGTAACGATGATGGCGCCACCCGCGCTCAAGGCGCTGCATCCAGTCGGCAAATCGCCGATGATCGAGGATGAGGGACGGATCGTCATCGAATCGGGCGCGATTACGGAGCATATCATCGAGCGGCATGGCGATGGTCGATTGGCGCCAGTGCCCGGTACGGATGCGCATGAACGGTATCGGCAATGGCTCTATTATGCGGTGTCGTCCGGCATGAACCCGATCATGATAAAGGTCTATGCCCGCGCCTTCGGTCTGGATGGCAGCCCGATCGATGAGGCAGCCAATGTCGAACTGGCGAAGGCGCTGGCCTATCTCGACGATGCGTTGGCCGACGGCCCCTTTCTCCTCGGCGAAGATTTTTCTGCTGCCGATATCCAGATGAGCTTCATCCCGGAAATCGCGCAAACGCTGATGCCGATCGACGCCTATACCCATATCGTGACTTGGCTGGACAGGCTGCATGGCCGTCCCGCGTTCAGGCAGAGCATCGACCGAGGCGGCGACTATAGACTAGCGGGCAAGGCGGGACTGCGGGAGCCAGTTGCATGACCAATATACTGTCGGCGACGCCGGAAGGCGGTTTTGATCTGGGACATGGGATGATGATGCCGGACGCCGCGATCCTGCGCGATGGTCGTGTAGCGGCGGACAGCTTCTGGAGCGTGGCCCAGCATGCGGCCGAGCGCGACGCGATATATCGACGATGCTGGCTTTATATGGTGCGCGCGGAGGATCTGCCGGAACCGGGCGATTATGTTGTGCGCGATGTCGAGATTTGCGGCGTGTCTGTGCTGATCGTGCGGGGCAAGGACGATGTGCTGCGCGCCTTCCACAATGTCTGTCGCCATCGCGGGATGTCCGTCGCCGATGGCCCTTGCGGCAAGGCGGAGGCATTTCGCTGCCCCTATCATAGCTGGACCTTCCGCCTGGATGGCAGCTTGAAGGCCATTCCCAACCAGCGGTGTTTTCCTTCGCTGGATGCGGATGATCTGGGGTTGGTGCCGATCGAGATAGACGTGTTTGCCGGGTTCGTTTTCATCAATCTCGATCCGCAGCCCGCCTTTTCTCTCCGGGCGTTTCTGGGTGGCATCGCGCCGCTGCTGGAGACGACCACGCTGGTCCCCTTCACCCACCGGGACAGCCTTTCATACGAAGTCTCAGCCAACTGGAAGGCGGGGCTCGACCCGCAATATGAGGGCTATCATGTCGGCACCGTCCATGCGCTGACGATCCGCGAAATATCGGTGACGCCTGCCAACCCTTTTTCCGAATTTCGCAAGATGGCCTTTGCCGGGCCGCACGCCGCAGGCTGGTCGCAGGGCAATCCGGGCTGGCGACCGCGCGCCGAGCGGCTCGTCCAGTCCTTTGCGGTGCAGACGATGGGGGCGTTAGCCGGACGTGTAGCGGGTGAGGGCTATCCGAGCGCAGAAACGCCTGCGTCGCTGGCGATATTCCCCAATTTCATGATCCATCCCGGTGCAGGCGGCTGGTTCACGCAGCAGCATTGGCCGCTGACGGCGCAGAGCCACCGCTGGACTGCGCATTATTATTATCATGCCCCCGTTACGGCCAGCGAACGCTTGGCGATCGCCCAGGCAACCACATTCGCGCGGGATTCGGGGATGGAGGATTTCATGGTCATGGCACGGCAGCAAAAGGGGCTGGCGTCCGGCGCGACCGAGAGCTTCTATTATGGCGAGGCGGAAATGCTTCCCCGACACCGCGCGGCGGTGATCCGATCCGTTTTGAACGGAGCGCAGGCGAACATGAGGAGCGCGGCATGAGTGCCAACCTGCCCGCGGCCTTCGCCGATCTGGAACAATTCGCCCATTTGTGGATCGGACTGGAGACGATGGAAAGCCGCTATCGCGCGCGGCAGGACATGCCGTTCGATGCACTGAAGCAGTTTTACGATGCTACCGCGCCTCGGCTTGCCGATATGATGGCGCATCTCGATGGGTTCGGATCGGACACTCTGCCATCGGCTGAAGCGCGGCTGTATCGCGTGGCGCTGGGGCTGGTGGAAGCAGCACAGGCGGTGGAGTTTTTCGCGGCCGCCCGACTGCCCGGCGCGCCCTATCCGCACGATGTCGCGGTGGGCGGCCAGGCGGCGCTGTCAGACTGAGGATACGTGCGCGGTCCGGCTCGCGGCGATCAGGATGAGAGCCGCGACGACTTCCGATCCGATTGACGCTGCAAGGATCGGCGCATAGCCATCCATCGCGATCGAAATGATTCGTGCGGCCACGAAGCCTGCAAAGATCACGCCAACGGCGAGTAACAGGGGTTGCCGAAAACGCGGGGTTGCAAGGCCGTAGAGGATAATCCCCCCCATGGCCCAGAAGGAGCCAGCGTAAATCGCGCGGGCTTCGTTGAGGCCTGCCACCCCCCTGGGTTGCAGCGCGGTCATGTCGGTAATGGCGGTCGTTGCGACCAGGGCGTAGACGCCGAATGCGATCAGGGCGAAACCGATCACGCCGGACAAGGAACCCATTATCTTGTTCACGCAGTTGCTCCAATTGTTTCGCGGGGTTGACGATCAGCCTTGCGGACCTGAACCGGGATGCCGTTCAGCACGGCATTGCCCGAAATGACGTCGACCATCGTGCCGGGGCTGAGGATATTGGTGTTGGCCCCGGCGTGCGCCTGGGCGATCGCGATTTGGGTCTGTGGATCGCGATGCCCCCAGCCGTGCGGCATCGACACCACGCCGGGGCGGATGTCGTCGTCAATCTCCAGCGGTACATGGATTTCACCCGATGCAGAGGTCAGCGCGACCAGATCGCCGTTGGCTAGTCCATGGGTGGCGGCATCGACGCTGTGCATTTGCAGGGTGCAGCGATCCTTGCCCTTCACCAGCGTATCGATGTTGTGCATCCAACTGTTGAGCGAGCGGAGATGACGGCGACTGACGAGGACGAGCGAGGGATCATTGGCGACCAAGGCCCGCTCCAGCCGGGGAAGGTCGGACAGGATGAGGGCGGGCGTGAGGTCGATCTTGCCGGATGCGGTTTCGAACCCCTCATGCGCGCGGGGGATAGCGGGCGCGACGATCAGGCCGTTAGGCTGATCGCGGAAACTATCGAGCGTCAGGCCGTTGCCTACCGTGCCGAAGCGATCGCCGAACGGGCCGGTGCGGATCGCCAGATCGAGGATGCGATCCGGTCCACGGTCGGGCAGCGCCGCGATCGCCATGGTAGGATCGATCCCGCGTCCGGTAGCGAGTGCGCGGAAATAGCCATCGTCCATAGCGTCGATATCGGCACCCGGCTGGCCACCGATGATCGCGCCGACGCGGGCGACGACGCGCCAATGGTCCGGGCGATCGGTAACTGGAAAGACTGGTGGCGAATAATGGCCGCCGCTAGTGAGGCAGAAAATCCAGGACCACATGTCATAATGCGCGCTTTCCAAGAAAGATGGGCTGGGCAGGATAACATGGGCGTGGCGGGTCGTTTCGTTGAGATAATTGTCCAAGCTGACCATGCATTCCAGCAGCGGTAGCGCCTGGGCGAGCTTACCTGAATCCGGGGCGCTGAGCGCCGGATTAGCGGCGAAAGTCAGCAGCCCCTTGATCTGGCCTGGTCCCGGCGTAGCAATTTCCTCGGCCATGCAGGAGGCAGGGAATTGGCCCAGCACGGCGGGGACGCCGCGCACCCGGCTCTTGCCCATGACGACCGGCATGTCGGCGGGCAGCGTCGCCAGCATGTCGACCAGCGGAGCGACGGGGCGGCTCCACATGCTGCCGCCCTGCCGGTCCAGATTGCCCGTCAGTATCGCCAGCACGTCGATCATCCAGGACGCCAGCGTGCCGAATGTCTGAGTACAGGTGCCGATGCGGCCATAGATGGCGGATCGTTCGGTGCGGATCAGTTCGTCGGCCAGGTTTTCGATGACGATGGCATCGATGCCGCAATGATGGGCGACCCATTGGGGGCTGAACCCGGTGACGATCTCCCGCAGCGTCTCCAGCCCGTTAACCAGGCCGTCGAGGTGCCGCAACCGCACAGCGTCGCGGGCGAAGAGGACATGGGCGATGCCGAGCATGAAGGCCGCGTCGCTGCCGGGCTTCAGGCCGATCCACTGGTCGGCCGACCTTGCCGTCTGGGTGCGGACGGGATCGATCACGATGACGCGCCCGCCGCGCGCGCGCAGATCCCGCATCGCACCCATCACATCGCGATGGGAAAAGATGCTGCCCTTCGACGCGGCCGGATTGCCGCCGAAGATGACGAACAAGTCGGTATGATCGAGGTCTGGAATGGGTATTTTCCATTCATTGCCGAACATCAGCATGGCCGACAGATTCTTGGGGTGCTGATCGACCGTGCCAGACGAATAGACCTGTTTAATGCCCGACGTTGCCAGCATCAGACCCGAATAGCGCGACAGCGTGGCGTCCTTGCCCGCCATATTGCCACCATAAGCCGCGAACGCATGGGGGCCGTGGCGCTCGCGCAGCCCTGCGACCAATGTCTCCAGACGATCGAACGCGGCCTCCCACGAGGCGCTTTTCCACTCGCTCCCGTAGCGGATCATGGGCGTGCGAAGCCGGTCGGGATCATGATGGAGCGCGCCGAGCGTCGTGCCTTTGGGGCAGATATGGCCCAGGCTCCAACGATCCTGCTTGTTGGGGCGGACGGTCGCCGCCCGTCCGCCCTCCACGGTCACGGTAACCCCGCACATCCCCTCGCACAGGGGGCAGGTGCGGTGCTGTACGCCATCGTGGGTCATCGTCATGCTGTCCTAGCTGCCAAATCGATAGGTGAGTTGGAGGCCGTAGGTCCGCGGATCGCCATAATAGACGGTGCTGGCCGGAAAGGAACTGAGCAGCACGGCCGGGCCGATCGGATATTGCTTGTCGAACAGGTTGCGGACATAGGCCGCGATGCTGATGCCGCGCCCGCCAATGTTGCTCAGTTCCAGGCGGCTGTTGACGACATCATAGCCGGGCAGTTGCTCACCAAACTGCGCGTCATAGGCCGACGTGTGATACAGGTCCGCGTTGAAGGCGAGTTCCCCATCCATCGGACGGATCGGCAGCACGGCGCGTAATGCGGCTGTCCCCGAGAATTTGGGGGTGGGGAGCGTGACTTCATTCTTGGTCAGCGTCAGTGGGCCGAACGGCTTTACGTCATCGACCTTCTGATCGACATAGGCACCGCCAAAGCTGAACGTCAGCCAAGGCGCAGGTTCGATCACGAGTTCGGCCTCTATGCCGCGCACGGTCGCGTCGGATGCGTTGATGGCGAGAGAGGTCCGGGTCGGCTGATCGGGTGCCGTCGGCGGAATACCGAGCGGGCGGACGTTAAAGAATTGCAGCGCGTCCTTATAGTTCGTCTGGAACGCCGATACGTTGAAGCGGCCTTTCATAGCGCCCGCGCGCCAGTCGAGTTTCATGCCCAGTTCGACGTCGGTGACCTGTTCCTGCTTCACCTTCTGATAGGGCCGCAAGTCCGGGCAAGTCGCGCCGCCAAGACACGCGCCAACTCCGCCGGTGGTGAAAGGTGTTTCGAACAGCGGCGTGTTGACGTTGACGCCGCGAATGCCGCGCCGGGACGTGACATAGAGGAACAGGTCGTCGGTCGCCTGATAATCCAGCCCCACGGTCCAGGTGGCATAGTCGCCCTTATTCTTCACGATGCCGGTGCCGTCGGGCAAGCCAAGCGCTGCCTGATCGGCGCATTGCTGCTGGCTGAGCGCCCCTGCGAGGCTGTTGCCTGCGCACGCCTTGACCTTGTCCCAGGTGTAGCGCGCGCCTGCGTTGGCGGTCAGCTTGTCGGTGATCTTGAACCCCAGCTGCGCGAACAGGGCGAAGCTGCTGTTGGTATAATGCGACGTGCTGTAATTCACCGCCGGGCCGTAAAGGTCGATGAAGCTGAACTGCTGCGGGAAATTGACGTTGGTGCCGGTGGGCTTGTCCTTGCTGTAGAAGGCACCCGCAATCCAATTGAGGCGGCCCATGTCGCCCAGCACCTGAAACTCGTCGGTCAGGAAGGATTTATTCGCTTCGGCACCAGTGTGATAGATGACGAGCCGTCCCTGTGGGCCAATCAACTGGCGGGTGCCCTGGGTATTGACGAACTGATAATTATAGACGTCGCGATAGCCGAAAATGTTGCGGATAGTGACGTCGCCCAATTCCAGGCTGGTGGTATTTGTGATGCCCCAGATGCGGCGATCGGCTGCGACTTTCAGGCTGCTACCGTCGTTCACCAATTCGTTCGTGACCTTGTACGGACCGTTGGCCTGTTGCTGCGCGAACAGGCTGGCAAGATCTGCTTCATAGACGGCCGCATCGGCGGGCGCGAAGCCGAAGCCGCCGACCAATATACCCGACAGCACACCGGCATTATAGCGATAGGGAACCTCAGCAGCGGGCTTTTCTCGCGCCCGGAAATAGTCGAAGACCAGCGTGTTAGTCAGATTCTCGGTAGGCTGGAGCAGCAATGACGCGCGAAAGCTCAACTGGTTGGTGTCGTCCAGGTCGGGATTGCCGGGTGTGAGGTTCTTCGTCCGGCCGTCACGGTTGCGATACTGCGCAGCAATGCGAAGCGCCGCCACATCTTTGGCCAACGGCACGTTGAGCGCGCCCTCCAATTCCTTATAATCGAAATTCCCATAGCCGGCCTGGATATAGCCTTCGGTATCGAAGGTCGGCTTTTTCGAATTGACCAGCACCGCGCCGCCGATGGTGTTGCGCCCGAACAATGTGCCCTGCGGCCCTTTCAGCACCTGAATATTGGCCAGGTCGAAAGTCGGGATATTGCCACCCTCTTTGGAGAGCGGCACATCGTTGAAATAGGCGACGATTGCGGGCACGCCTTCGCCGATCGGCAATTGGCCAAGGCCTCGCAACGACAGCGTCGGCTGGTTCTTGCCGCCCTCCTGCGAGAAACGGAAGCCGGGGGTGAGGGTGGCGACGTCGCTCAGATCCTGGACCGATTTCTGCTCCAGCATCTCGGCAGAGATAGCGGTGATCGATACCGGCACCGATTGAAGCGATTCCTCGCGGCGGCGGGCGGTCACGACGATATCCTGTAGTCCGCTATTTACCGAAGGCTGGTCGGCAGGCTGCTGTGCCAAGGCCGGTACGGCGGTCGCGATCAGGGTCAGTGCGCTGGTGGCAAGCACCTGGAATTTGACGGATTTCATAGCTATCTCTCCCCTTGGGCACCTTCTGTGTCGATCCACGGATCGCCTGTGGTGCTCCGGTGCAAACTAGCGCAGCCGCCGCCGGGGCACGACCGCCTTTGCTATCGCTGGTTGCAAAGACGCTATCGCTGAGCGCGCCATACCTCTATCTGGCCCAGACCAGTGGAAGCGATTCCACATGGATGATGTTACTGAGATAGAAGGGCACATCGAACCCCGGTTGCACTGTAAAAGCGGGCAGGGTGTTAAGCATTTCCTGCATAGCGATCTGTAGCTCGCGCCGGGCGAGATGTGCGCCGAGGCAGCGATGTGGGCCATAGCCGAAGGTCAGATGCGAAGGGCGGCGATCGAAGCGAATTTGCGTCGGGGCCTCGAACGCTTCGGGATCGTTCGATCCCAATGGGGTCGACATCGCAACCCGGTCACCCGCGCGGATCGTGACATCGTGCAGCATCACGTCTTTGGTGCAGATGCGGAATGTCGTGACAGCGGCATAAGCGCGCAGCAACTCCTCAATGGCTACGGTGGCACTCGCCGGATTTTGCCGCAGAGCGTCCTGATCGGCCGGATGGGTCGCCAGATGCTGGAAATGCAGGCCGATATTCGCCGACACTGTATCTAGTCCGCCAAGATACAGGTTGAAGCAATGGCCGAACACTTCTTCAGGCGTCCATTTGCGCCCCTCATATTCCAGTTGGAGCGCGATGCTGATCAGGTCGTCGCCGGGCTTTTTGCGACGATCTTCGATGGCGTTGAGCAGATAGGCCTTCACCGCGCGCGTGCCCTTGACGCGGTCTTCCATGTCGTCGGTATGCAACAAGGAAAATTCCCAATCGAGAAACTGCTGCATCTCCTCCTGCGGCAGGTCGAGCAGATCGAGGAAGATCGACACCGGGAAAGGGATGGCGAAATCCCGGATGAAATCGCATTCCCCCCGGTCTTTGAACTTGTCGATATATTCTCGCGCGCGCAGGCGGACCTTGCCGTCCAGTTCGCCCATCCGCTTGGGCGAAAAGACGGGATTGAGCGCATTGCGAAAGCCGGTGTGTCGCGGCGGGTCAAGTTCGGTCGGGATGATGTCCCAGCTTTCGCCGATCCCGGCAGCAAAGCCGGTATTGCCGCGTTTGCCGAAACTGTCGGTATCGGCGTAGATTTTCCGCAGGTCTTCCGCGCGCCGCACCACCCAGCCCGGCTGACGCCCAGGAAACACGTCGGTGCCGTAGAAGATCGGCGGGCCTTCATGCAGTCTGGGAATGATGTCGGTATAGGGATTGACCGTCGTCGCCCGACGAGGCGTTAGGGCAAAGGGCATGACGAGTTGGCGTGGCACATTGTCGGGAAGGTCGATCACTAGCAGCCTTTCTTGCCCAAGTTTCGATCGGGCACGCTTACTGTCCGCCGAAGCGATAGCGCATACCAATCCCGACCACGCGGGGGTCACCCGCATAGTCGACCGCAACCCCCAGCCCACCGGTCTGGTAGAGATCGGAAAAGCGACGGCTGAGATATTTCTTCGCCGTCAGGTTGCGACCATAGACATAGAGTTCGATATTCGGATCTTTGAGCTGATAGGCGATGCGGCCGTTGAGCAGGCCATATCCTGCCGTTTCACCCAACGCATTTTCCTGGGCATAGGCAGCCTTGACTGCGGCGGTCTGCTCGTCCGAAGCTATCACCGGATTGAAATGCTGCTTGCCGACATAGGCGTAATTGACGTGCAGGATCAGGTCGCCAGTCGACAGGGCGATGGTCTGCGTCGCGCCGATGCTAAACTGGATCTTGGGAAGTTGCGTCAGCGCGCGACCGCTGAGGTCAACCGTGCAGTCGTAACGCGGAACGCCAGCGGCGGTCGGCGGCGCGGCGGCGCATCCGGTCAGCGGCGTGGCGCTGGTGATCCGCTGCACTTCGGAAATGCTCCCGGCCTTATATTTGCCATTGAGCAGCGAGAGATTGCCCGAAATCTCCATGCCCGACCATGGTGCCGCCACGACCTCAAACTCAGCCCCCCAGACGCGGGTATCGCCGTTATTCTGGGTATATTGGGTGACGCCCACGCCAGGTGCAACGGCATTGACGATCACCTGCGCATTGCTTTTCCAGGTGTGGAACAGCGCGACGTTGGTGCGCAGCCGATTATCGAACCAGCTCGCCTTGATGCCGCCTTCGACGTCCTTGACCTTTTCCGGCGAGAAGGCGGGAAGCGACCCGGCACGTATATTGAAGCCGCCCGCCTTAGCCGCGCCGCGCGTGGCCACGTAGAGGAAGATGTCCTCGCTCGCCTGCCAGTCCAGACCCAGGTTCCAGGCGGGATAGGAGAAATTTTTCGACTGGGTCTGGTTGCATTGCGTGGCCGTGGGCGTCTGGTCTGGATTGACCAGATTGCAGTTCACGCCGAACGGCGTGCCCGCGACGGGCGCGTTAGGGGCGAGGCCGAGCACCTGCTGGTTGTGCAGGACAACCTCCCGCCCGTCCCACGTGTAGCGAAAGCCGCCCACTGCACGCACGCTGTCGGTCAGATTATAATAGAGCTGCGCATAGGCACCCTTGGTCGTATTCTTCGCGTCGCCGAAGCTGTTGCGGATCAACCCGCCGAAAATCTGCGATTGGGAATATTCAAAGCCTGTTTCGCGCGAGGCGTAGCCGCCCAGAATATAGCTCAGTTTGTCCGTGATGTTGCCGGATAGCTGAAGTTCCTGCGAATAGGATTCCGAATGCGCGCCGCCGAACACGGCAAGGACGGGGGATGGCGATCCATCAAGGTCGATCAGACCGTCGGAATCCGAATAGCGATAGGCGGTGATCGACTTGAGCTTATGCGCGCCGATGTCGATGTTGACGACACCGGAAAAGCCATAGGCAACCAGCCTGTCGAACGGCAACTGGCTGTATCTCGCCTGGATGTCGGCAGGTAGCGTCGCGAAGGTCGGGTTGGTCGTGGGCCGCACAAGCCCACCTGCATAGGTCGTGTACCAATTGTCCTTCGTATGGATCGCGCTGGCCAGTCCGGGTGCAAAGGCTGCCAACGGCCCCTGAAACGACAGCGGATTGAACCCGGCGGTCTGGGCAAGCTGGCCCATGTCCGTGATCTTGTTGTAATCGCCGCTCAGGGTAACGTCGAACCCGTCTCTTTCATATTTCAGCTTGCCGCGCAGGAAGTAGCTTTTCTGATCGCCCACGTCGCGGTTCAGCCGGGCATTGTTGCCATAGCCGTTGCGATCATGGAAATCATAGACGACACGCGCGGCCAGGCCCTCTGCCAGCGGCACGTTCAAAACGGCTTCGACATCCCGATAGGCATAGTTGCCGACTTCGCCCTTCAGGCTGCCTTCCAGCCGATCGACAGGATCCTTGGACAGAATGTTGATCGCGCCGCCCGTCGTGTTGCGCCCAAACAGCGTGCCCTGCGGACCACGCAGCACTTCGAGACGCTGGAGATCGTGCAGATCGGTCAGGCCCTGCGAAGGCCGTGCGATATAAACGCCGTCGATATAGGTCGCGACCGCCGGATCGTTGGCGATCAGCGGCTGGAGATTGCCCTGGCCGCGGATCGACACGAATGCGAAGCCGGACGTCGAGGCAGAGCCGGTCGATATGACGACGCTGGGCGCGACACGCTGCACGTCCTGCACGCTGACGATCTGCGCGCGCTGAATCGCGACATCGCCCAATGCCGTGACGGCCAGCGGGGTGGTTTGCAGGCTTTCCTCGGTCCGCCGCGCGGTGACGACGATATCCTGAATGCCGCTGAACTGTTCCTGCGCCGCTTCCTGTGGTGCGACTTGCCCCCGCGCGGGCTGAGCCATCGCGACAGGCAGGCCCGACAGCATCGTCGCCACCATCAGTTTGGACGTTATCATCATTCTCTCCCACATATCTTTATTGATTGCGGACAGGCGACATTTCGATGGGATGACAACCTACCTTAGGAAAGGGTGGCACGGTTCATCGATAGTGAAACGCGGGTCGGCGATAGCCGCGCCGCTTCCGCGTCACATGATTGTTGCGAAACGATAGCCTATTGCATTCCGGCGATAGCCTGTCGCCTTGCCCGCCCTTTCTCCCATGGTCAGAGATCGTTCCAGCAATCAGAACAGCGGCTGCGGGCCGCTAAAAAGGACATGCACATGGCAACGCTCGACGCAGACCGGATCGAAGCATTTCTCCGGCATCAACTTGATATGTTCAATCAGGGTCGGCGTGACGACTTCATCGCCGCCTACCGTGACATCGCGCCAGGCGGGCTGCTGATCGATGACCCGGTGGGTAGCGATCGTCAGGAGGGGCTGCACCTGATCGGGGAATTGTTCGACCGCTATGTTGGCTGGAAGCTGACATTTGTCGAACTGATCGTGAACGGGCATGAGGCCGCGGCCTGCGTAAGGAACGAAGGCATGATGAATGGCCATCCCGTCACAGTGCACAGCCTTGAGACATATCATTTCGGCGAGGACGGCACCTTCCTGGCCCGCTATTTCCATCCGGCGATGTCGGCATGACCGCCGCGGACCAACTCGCGATACACAGCGACAAGATAGAACTGACCGCGACCAGCGCCCTGTCGGTCGAGACTGTCCTGAAAGTCCGCCATTGGAACGACCGGTTGTTCAGCTTTTCGGTGACACGCCCGGCGAGCTTTCGGTTTCGGTCCGGCGAGTTTGCCATGATTGGACTGACGGGCGACGGCGGCAAGCCGCTGTTGCGCGCCTATTCAGTTGCCAGCCCTGCCTATGCCGAGGAACTGGAATTCCTGTCGATCAAGGTGGAGGACGGCCCCCTGACGTCGCGATTGCAGAATATCCGGCCCGGTGACCAGATATATCTTGGGCGCAAACCCACCGGTACTTTGGTGACCGACGCGCTGTTGCCCGGCAATCGGCTGTTGCTGCTGTCGAGCGGCACCGGGCTGGCACCGTTCCTCAGCCTGATCCGCGACCCCGACGTCTATGAACGCTATGAGCGCGTGATCGTCGTCCACAGCGTCAGGCAGGCAAGCGACCTGGCGTTTCGTGCGGAGCTAGAATCCGGCCTGCGGGATGATCCGCTGGTATCGGAACCGGCAATGGCGCAACTATCCTATCTGCCCACGGTGACGCGCGAAGCCTTTACCTGCAACGCGCGTATCACAACGATGATCGAAGATGGCAGCCTGTTCGCGCAGGCTGGACTGAGTGGTGCGCCGCTCTCGGTCCAGACCGATCGCATCATGCTATGTGGCGGCATGGCCATGATCAAGGATATCGCTCACCTGTTGGATGCGCGTGGCTTTATCGAAGGCTCCAACGCGAAGCCGGGCGATTATGTGATCGAACGAGCCTTTGTCGGTTAATAATGGCGGGATGCTGGTCACTTGCCATTTTCATAGATGGGCTTCAGATCGGCCTCGGCTCGGCGGGCATCAGCGGAAAGCGCATTCGCCAATCTATAACCAGGGATCACACCCTGCGCGACGTCAACCACAACGACCTGGACGTTAAGTTTCGGCCTATCAACGGCAGGCTTCAAAGCAGACAGTCGGAAAAGTCGTTGTTCTTGCCGCAAAACGGCCCGCCGTATGAGGCCACTGCCCGCCCAAAGATACAACCGCCGATCCGGCCGCATTACATCATTTCGTTAGAGAAAAAGCGGCGTGTCAACAGCGGTCAGATTCCAGGCCATCGGGGCGGAGTAAAAGCAGGCCACTGTTGATGTGGGCCTGACGATATGGAGAGGCCCCGATCGGGGGCCTCTCCATGTCCTTGTCGTTATTAATAAGAGGGCGAAGTTTCCGAACTGCATGTCGGCCTCAAAGGCACGATGAACGCCCTGTTCCTCAAGGATCTCGCGAATAAGATCCTTCGCGGTCTGCGCGGCCGAGTCGAGAAGGGCAAATCGGGCGGCGGGCTTGCTCCGGCCACGACGTCGTGCGGCGCTTCTCCAGCGAAGGCGAACCAGTCCACAGTGAGCGGAGCATCTATGCTGCCGCAGCTGAAGTCATTCGCCGGGTTTTCCGACAGTTCGCCAACGGACTCAGCCCACACGTAATTGCCTGCCGCCTGAATGAGACAGGAATTGCAGCGCCGACCGGCAAGCTGTGGACCTCAACCACGATCTGTGGCCATGCCAGGCGCGGCACCGGCCTGCTCAACAATGAACTTTACATCGGCAAGCTCGTGTGGAAACGCCTGCGCTATCTGAAGAACCCGCAAGCCGGCAAGCGGGTCTTCCGCATCAATCCCCGATCCGAATGGATAGTGATCGAGGTTCCTGCGGATCGTCGATGAAGAACTCTGGCAGGCCGTGAAGGCAAGGCAGGAGAATATCGCGATCCAATATGCCGACGTCATCAAGGCAACACGCTCCGCCCATACAGCTCTTAATCGCACGCATCGCCCGAAAAGCCTTCTCTCCGGCTTGGTTTACTGCGGCTGCTGCGGCGGTCCTTATTCTCTTCGCGGGTAGGGGCGGTTTGCCTATTCGAACCTTGTTGATACGAAAAGCTGCGCGAACGGGCACAGCATCACGCGCGACAAACTCGAAGCGCACGTCCTTGATGGTCTGCGCGATCGGATGATGACCCCCGAGGTCGCGGCGGAGGCCATTCGGACCTATGCCAGGAGAGCAACCGCATCAACCACCAGCGACGTGCGTCGGAAGTCGCCGATCGAACGGACCTGCAGAAAGTCCTCAAGGCGATCAAGGGCCTTGTGACACTCGCGAAAGAAGGCAGGGGCACACGCGGGCTTGTCGATGAGCTTTTAGAGCTGGAAGCCCAGGAGGATGCGATCCGCGCAGGGCTCGCTGCGGTACCGGCAGATGTGCCGGATAAGCGTCGAAGCGGGACCCATACATCCGCGGTCGGCGATCAGCGTATCAAAGTCACCCTCTGCCGCCTCGATCAGTGCTAGCACCATAGTCATGTCGCTTGAGTGGCTTGGTGAGATGAACAAGAAGCGCGGGGCATCCGGCGGCATCGGTCAGGCCGTGGATCTTGCTTGTGTGGTCGCTACACGAAGTCCCGATGCCCTAATTAACGGTCACTCTTTTGCTTCCGCCGCCGAACGGTGGCCCTTGATGCGGGTGGAGCCGATCACGACCGAATCCCACCGGCATATTTCCTTACAGCGTATCGATTACTCCACCATCCACGCGGACCGAGGCACCGGTCGTGGCGGACGCTTGCGGGGATGCGAGATAGACCACCATGTTTGCAACCTCTTCAACGCTCGCGGCGCGACGGATGATCGAACTCGGCCGGTGGGTCGTCACGAAATCGGAAGCGATTTCGCCCATTGAGCGGTCGCCAACAGCAAGTTCCTTTTCGAGCATCGCGGTCATCCCATCGGAGAGGGTCGGACCCGGCAAAACGGAGTTCACCGTCACTCCGGTTCCGGCCATGCGTTTGGCAAGGCCTCGAGCGAGCGCGACATCGGCAGTCTTGGTCACGCCATAGTGGATCATCTCGACCGGAATGTTGAAAGACGATTCGGACCCGAGCAGTAGGAACCGCCCCCAGCCTTGCGCCTCCATGCCGGGTAAATAGCTACGCGCCAACCGAACCCCGGCCATCACGTTGACCTGCCAGTGCCGGTCCCACGCCGCATCGTCAGTGTCGAAGAAATCGGTGGGCTGGAAGATGCCGAGATTGCTTACGACGATGTCGGCCTTAGGCTCGGCAGCGATGAGGACAGCATGACCGTCGCTGGTCCCGAGATCTGCCGCGACACCGCGTGCGTGTCCGCCAAGACGGGCGACTGCGGTGTCGACCTTAGCGTCGGTGCGGCCGTTGATCACCACAATCGCTCCCGCGTCCGTCAGTCCTTTGGCGATCGCGAAACCGATGCCCTCTGTCGAGCCGGTGACGATAGCAATTTTACCAGTGAGATCGATATTCATGGATGAGTCTCCAACTTTATGTCGTGCACGTCGTTTGTTTTTGTACCGTCAGTTTCGTTATGGCCTTTTTATTCCTTTTTTCCGATACCACCCGTTATGAGCCAACCGATCTTTGCCTCAAGCTGCTCAGCAACCCTTGCGTAGTTGCCAAATTCTAGTTTTCTGCGAGCCTCAAACGCGTTGCCTTTTTCATTTAAAGCTTGGTCAACCTAGATTGATCAATGGGCGGTCTGGGCGCCATCGACCGTGAATGTCTGCCCCGTGATGAACGATGCCGAGGGCGAATTGAGGAACAGGACCATGCCGGCCAGTTCTTCTGGCTCTGCCGGACGGCCGATCGGGCTGTTGGCGAGCAACGCCGTCTTGAACGCAGGATTGGCGAGCCATCTTTTGGTCATGGTCGTCGCCACCAGTCCCGGCGCAAGGGCGTTGACGCGAATGCCCCGGGTTGCGTAATCGAGCGCCGCCGCCTTGGTCAGGCCGATGACGCCATGTTTGGCGGCGACATAGGGCGCCATCTGCGGATCGGCGACCAGGCCAGCAACCGATGCGGTATTGACGATCGATCCGCCGCCAACCGTCAACATATGCTGGATCTGATATTTCAGGCAAAGAAACACGCCCCTAAGGTCGATAGCGATGACCTTGTCGAATTCCTCGACGGACATATCCGCCAGATCTTTGCTGGGCGGCAGCATACCGGCATTGTTGAAGGCGCAGTCCAGGCGACCGAAATGGGCGACGGTCGTTTGGACAAGCGCCTGCACCGATGCCGGGTCGCTAACGTCTGTGCGCACGAACAGTGCATCGCCGCCCAGTGCCTGCAATTGGGCCACGGTTTCGGCGGCGCCATCGCTGACGTCGCCGATGACGATGCGGGCGCCTTGTTCCACGAATGCTATCGCGGTCGCCCGGCCGATTCCGGACGCCGCGCCTGTGATGAGGACGACCTTACCGGTGGGCGATTTGATCGCGGGTCAAACGGTTCGTCACGCGCGTCTCCTTTCAGGCTGCTGCCGCCAGCGTGGCGGATGTGATCTGGACAAGGCGCTGCACGAAGATGCCGGGCGTCACCACGACCTCCGCATCGATCGCGCCCAGTGGCACGATGTCGGTCACCTGGGCGATCGTCGTTTTGGCGGCCATCGCCATGATGGGACCAAAGTTGCGCGCGGTTTTACGATAAACCAGATTGCCCCAGCGATCGCCGCGTGCCGCCTTTATCAGAGCGAAATCGGCGCAGATCGGATATTCGAGGACATGGTGGACGCCATCTATCTCGCGGTTTTCCTTCCCCTCCCCCAACAGCGTGCCAAAGCCGGTCGGCGTGAAGATGGCGCCCAGGCCAGCACCCGCCGCCTGGATGCGCGCGGCCAGATTGCCTTGCGGCACGAGTTCCAGTTCGATCTGACCGGCGCGATAGGCCGCGTCGAAATGATGGGAATCCGACTGGCGCGGGAAGGAGCAGATGATCTTGCGCACCCGCCCCGCCTTAATCAGCGCGGCCACGCCCGTCTCGCCATTGCCCGCATTATTGTTGATGATCGTCAGGTCGCCGACCTGGCGCGCGATCAGCGCGTCGATCAACTGATCGGGCATACCGGCCGTGCCGAAGCCGCCGATCATCACCGACGCACCGTCGCCGATGCCATCCACCGCCAAGGCCGCTGTTCCCACGCTTTTGTCGATCACGCTCATCTCCTGATGCTGGCTCCCGTCTTTTCGCAATGGGGGCTTGAGTCAATCGATTATCGCACTATTGTGCGATAATCGGCCACAAAACGGATGCGCAAGTGCCTGAATCAAACATCTATGACAGACCCGGCGATCCCGATTTCATGACGTCGTTGGCGCGCGGGTTGGCGGTCATGAAATGCGTGGCAGAGGCCGAACAGCCGGTCACCATCGCGCAAGTCGGCCGCCTGACCGGCCTCAGCCGCGCGTCGGTGCGGCGATGCCTTCATACCCTCTTGCTGCTGGGATATGTCGGACAGGACGAGCGAGGCTATGCGGTCAGGCGGCAGGCGCTTTCGCTGGGCCACCCCTATCTATCGCTCAATGCGCTTGCGGCGCGCGCCCAGCCGCTGCTGGATACGCTGCGCGATTCGTTGCACGAATCCTGCTCGCTGGGCGTGATGGAGGATGATCAGCTTCTCTACATGTCACGGGCCGAGGCCATACGGATCATGTCGATCAATCTACGGGTCGGCAGCCGGTTGCCATTGCACGCCACATCGATGGGCCGGGTCTTGCTGGCCGGGCAGCCCCATGCGGTGCAGGAAGCCTATCTTGCCCGGACGACACGCGAGAAATTCACGGCCAAGACGATCGTGGACCGCGCCGAACTGCTGATCGAACTCAGCGGGGTCGCCAGCCGTGGCTACGCGGTGGTGGATGAGGAACTGGAAGTCGGTTTGCGCTCGATCGCCGTACCAGTCGCTCGCCATGGCAAGGTCGTTGCCGCCTTGAATGTCGGCACTGCAGCAGCGCGCAAAAGTGTGGTCGACCTGCGCGACATGGTACTGCCCGCTTTGCAGGAAGCCGCAACGATTTTGTCCACTTGAACAGGACCCTTTGCGCAAAAAAACTTCTCCTGCTAATTGACGTCGGGCACGGTTCCGCACCGAAGGGGAAGACCCCTCTTTGTACAGTTACTATCTGATAAAGTTTAGGAAAGTTAACATTGCAAAGATTTCAACCGGATCCGGTTGAGACTGCGGATCAGCATTCAAAGCAGAGCCTGTGGATCGGCGTGCAAAAAGGGCTCTGACTCAATTTTGATCCAATTGTGGTCTTCAATGGCGGCAGTTTCCACGCTGGGAGCAATGCCATGCACAAAGCGCTTCATCCATCATCGATGGTCCCGCCTGGCTTTGCGGTTGTTAGTGCTTCGACAGGCGCCGACGGTACGACCATCCTCGTTCGCAGTACGCTTCGGGAAAGCCACTGCCCGAGCTGCGGAACCCTAAGTTCTTTGGGTTCATAGCCGTTATTGTCGTCGCATCGGGGACTTACCCCTCGCCGGACGGGCTGTAAAATTGGTGGCCACTGTTCGCCGCTTTCGCTGCAAAGCCGTTGGATGGTGGGCAGAGCATTTTCACCGAACGCTTTGCCGACGGTGTTCTTGCCCCTTGGGCACGGCGTACCGGTCGCCTTGATGGTCTCGTTCATCATCTTGGTCTCCCCCTAGGCGGAAGGCCTGGCGCAAGTCTTGCGCGGCGCGTCAGGTTGCCTGTCAGCAACGACATCCTGCTTCGCGTCGTCCGGCGATGCTGTTGTCCAGCGGTACGGCGCCATCATCTGCGATCTGGAGCGCCGCTTTCCCGTCAGCCTATTGCCAGACCGTGAGCCTGTCACTGCTCAGGCCTGGCTTGCACGGCAACTACAGATCGCCATCGTCGCCCTTGATCGTGAAGGGGCCTACGCGCGAGCGACAGCCAAAGCCCTCCCTAACGCGGTTCAGGTCGCCGACCGTTGGCATCTGATGGAGAATGCAACCGGCGCTTTCCTCGATGCAGTCCGCAGGTCGATGCGGGAGATCCGCCGCGCAGTTGGTGCGATGACCAAAAATCCCGAACTGCTGACCACCGCTGAACGCCTGCAGTATGAAGGATATCTGCACCGCGCGGACATCAACGCTGCGATTTTTGGCCTCGGCAACGAGGGCTTCGCCATAAAGGACATCGTGCGGCGTACCGGCCACAGCCGGGGTGTGGTTCGGCGCGTTCTGCGTGGCGAACGAAGCGACGTATTCAGAACGCGCGAAACATCTCTCGAACCTTGGCCTGCCGTGGTTCGATCGACAATGGGCGAAAGGTCGGCACAACGGTGCGGCACTCTGGCGTTCGTTGCAGACGCAGGGCTTTCGCGGCTCACTGCGTGTTGTGACCGAATGGGCGACACGCCGACGCCGGGCGGAAAAGGTCGATGCCGACACATTGCACCGCCTACCCTCCGCCAGAACCATCGCGCGCATGCTCACGATCGGCCGCGACGATTTGTCAAAATCAGAAACAGTGACGGTCGCCGCCGTGGAAACCGGTGTGCCCTCACTCGTTGAAGCGCGCGAAATTGTTGAGGGTTTCCATGCGATGATCCGTCGTCAGGCAGAAGCCGATCTCGATCCGTGGATCGAGCGCGCACGCGTCAGCCTTGTCGCTTCGTTCGCCAGTGGCATAGTCAAGGATATCGCCGCTGTCCGCGCGGCGATCGTGTCGCACTGGTCCAACGGCCAAACCGAAGGGCAAATCATCAAGCTCAAACTCGTCAAACGTCAGATGTATGGCCGAGGAAAGCTGGACCTCCTCCAAGCAAGGCTGATCGGGGCACTACCGCGCGCTACATCAAATCTGCGTCAGAGCCCCGTTTGGATGCCGATTGACAATCGATGGCAGAGACTAATTGGCATATGCCAGCCTGTCATACCGTATCTCGAATAAAAGTATGGCGATCATCGTCCTCGAGTTTGTCCACCGGACCAGCCGCCGCCCAGCGCCCGGTAGAGCGTTATGATATTTTCCAGCTGGCGCTGTCGCACGCTGATCGCATCGAGTTCTGTCGCATAGAGATTTCGCTGGGCGTCGAGTTGCTCGATATAGGCCGCGTAACCACCCTGATAGCGATCCGTCGCCAGCGCGACCGAGCGTTTGAGAATCGTGCGCCGGTTGTGCAGCCGGTCGATCTGTTCGGCATAGCGCAAGACTCCGGTCAGCGCGGTTTCGACTTCCTCGAACGCGGCGAGCGCCGCGCCGCGATAGGCAAAGGCGGCCTGATCGCGCTGCGCGGTGGCGGTGGCGACCTGCGCCGTCAGCCTGCCGCCCGAAAAGATCGGGGCCAGGATGCTGCCGCCGAGGCTCCAGATCGTGACCGGGTCATAATCGCTCGCATTGACCAGCAACTGCCCGAGGCTGGCGGACAGCGCGACCTGCGGTAGGAATGCGGTGCGGTCGGCCGCCAGCCTGGCGTCGGCGGCAGCGATCGCCAGTTCCGCGCTGGCTATGTCGGGACGACGGCGCAGCAGGTCGGACGGCAAGGTGGCGGGTACGGCTGGCACGGGAAAATCGATCAGGCTGCGATGGCGCGCCACAGGTCCGGGCAGATCACCAACCAGCCGCCGTAGGGCATTCTCCTGCGCGCTCAACGCCAGTCTGATTTGCGGAATGGCCTGTTCGACGGCCTGATATTCCGATTGCGCCTGGGTCAGTTCGAACTGCGAGATATACCCGACCGATGCCTGATCGGTCGCCAGGCGCAAGGCTTCTTTGCGTGACGTCACCGTTTCCCGCGACACGAACAATTGCGCGTCGAGCGCCAGCAGCCCGATATAGCCCTGCACCACCTGCGCGGCGACGGACAGGGCCATGGCATCGCGATCCGCCTGGCTGGCGACATAGCGCAGCCGGGCGGCATCGGTCAGGCGCGACAGCCGCCCGAACAGGTCGACTTGCCAACTGGCCTGCAATTCCGGTTGCAACGCCTTGCTGGTGGCCAGGCCCGATACACCCGGCGCGCGCGCATATTGGCCTGCTCCAACGGCATCGACCGCAGGCAGCATTGCCGATCGCGCTGTGCGGATGTCGGCCTGTGCCTCCTGCACGCGGGCGGCGGCGACGAGTATGTCGGTGTTGCGGGCGAGCGCATCCTCGATCAGCCGATCCAGGACCGGATCGCCGAACGCACGCCACCAGTCGGGGGCGATGGATCCCGCAACTGCGACCCCGTCGCGCCATGCGGCAGGCGCTACGACCGTAGCGGAGGCCGGCGGGCGCACATCCGCGGGCATACATCCCGAAAGCAGGGTCGCTGCACCTGCAAGCGCCAGACAACGCCCCTTCATCGCACGCTGCCTGTGCCGGTCGCCCCAGCGGTTTCGACCCGCGTCACGACCGACATGCCGGGCCGCAGCCGGTTGGCGAGCGGCTGGCCGGGGTCGATGCTGATGCGGATCGGGATGCGCTGGACGACCTTGGTGAAGTTGCCGCTGGCATTGTCGGGACGCAAAACACTGAATTCCGAACCCGTTGCCGGAGCGAAGCCCTCGACATGCCCTTTCAGCGTTTCTCCCAGCGCATCGACCTTGAAGGTCGCGACCTGGCCGGGGCGGATGTTGCGGGTCTGGGTTTCCTTGAAATTCGCCACTACCCACAGGCTGTCGGGCACTAGGAACAGCAGTTGCGATCCCGCCGCGACATATTGTCCCTGCCGCACGCTGGCTTCGCTCAACTGCCCGTCCTTGGGGGCGTGAATGACGGTGTTGGCAAGGTTGATCCCGGCAAGGTCGCGCTGCGCTGTTGCGGTCTTGACCTGCGCCTCCAGCCCCAGCCGCGACACCGACGTCGCCTTTGCGCTTTCCTCCGCTATGCGGATAGCGGCGCGCGCCTTGAGCACATTGGCGGCGCCTGATCGCGCGGTCGCGCGGATCTGGTCGCGCTCTCGTAACGATACCGATCCGCGCAGGGCCAAGTCGTTGACCCGCTCCTCGTCCGATCCCGCTCGATCGCGCTCCGCCTGCGCGGCAAAAAGGTCGGCGCGGCGCGCCTCTATGTCGGCCTGATTCTGGGCCAGCGTCTGTGCGGCGTTGGCCAGTTCCGCCCTGGCCGCATCGAGCTGCCCCTCGGCCTGTACAAGTTGCTGGCGATAGATGCGGTCGTCGATCCGCACCAGCGGTTGCCCGGCGCGGACATGCTGGAAATCGCGCACCAGAACCTGCGCGACATAGCCGTTGACCTGCGGCGCCATCACCGTGATCTGGCCGCGCACATAGCTGTTTTCCGTCGTCACGATGCTGCTGGTGAACGGCCAAATGCGCCAGGCGGACAGGATAAACAATATACCGATCAACGCGACGCCCGCCATGATGAAGACAGTCCTGCGCCGGGGCTTGATGGTTTTGGGCGGTTCTGCATCGGATGCGCCTTCGGTTGCCCCCAGCGGGTTGCCATTGGGGTCCACCAGGTCGAGCTTTGGCGTTTCATCGACCGGGCGATCGTCGCGGATGATTGGTTCGTATGCCATTTTCCGGTTTTCCATCAGATCGAGACCCCCCCGCCGGTCTGCGGACCGGACGGAGCGGGCGGGTTGTTCTTTGCCGCCACGGCGAGGCGGATGACGTGGAACAGCGACCAGCTGAGCAGCAGCAGCGCGAGCAGGCCGGTCAGCAAGAACACGTCGTTAAACGCGCGCACTTGCGCTTCGCGCGTGGATATCTGGGCCAATTGCGCGACCCCTTGCGCTTGCCGCAGCACGGGATCGGTCATTACCCGGCCATAGACCTGACCTTGCATCTCAAGCCGCTGGGCGACGACGCCGTTGGTCGGGTCCACGCCCGCGTTGATCGCGGCGGAATATTCATGCTGTCGAAACTGCTGGAACGTGCCGAGCGCAGCGGGGCCGGCCAGCCCGCCAATCGATTGGCTCACGCCGAACAATACAGCGAAACTGACAATATAATTGGGACCATTCTTCAGCGCGCTCATCACGCCCACCAACAGCAACGGTCCCATGAACAGCCCCGCCCCGCAGGACAACAGGAGCTGGCTGAGAAACATATCATGCGGGCGGGTTAGGCTGGTGGCGTTCCAATCCAGAAAGCTGCCGATCGCGATCAGCACTACGGAGAGCAAGATTTGCGGAATGACGGTTTTCTGATTGAAAGTCTGCGCGCTTGCGCCGATCCCCGCCACCAGACCCAGTAGCATGACGGCATAAAGCGGCTGCAACTGGTCCGGTCCCATGCCCAGCGCGCGTAGCAGGCCGGTCGCGCCATAGGTTTGTTCCGACAGCAGGAAACGGATGCCCATCGCGCCGATCGCAAAACGTATGGTGGATGCTGTGCCCAACCAGCGCGTCTGGATCATCGGATTGGCGCGATGATGCTCGACAAATATGCTCGCCATGAGTAGGATGATCGCAACGATCAGCGCAGCGGCGATCCATGGCTGGGACGTCCACCATTGGGTGCGTCCCTGCGCCAGCACGGCCACGATCAGCGCCAAGGCAGGAGCAAGTAACAGGAACGTCAGGAAGTCGCGGCCCTCGAACACCTTGATGCGAATGCCAGGCGGCAGCTTCAGCGTCACCACGGCGGCGAGGCAGCATAATGCCAGCCCCGATTCAAACAGGTAAAGCGTCCGCCATTCGCCAAGATCGAGCAAAGCTGGGGACAATAGCCAGGCCAGCGGGGTCGCCAACTGGGAAATGCCAAGGCCGATGACCAGACCTTGCCCCAGCTTCGCCTTGGGAAAGGCCTGCAACGTGTAGAAAATGGCCAGCGTGCTGATTGTGGCGCCGGCAAATCCGCTGACCGCGCGCACCAGCAGCGCCATGGCGTAGCTGTCGGCGAACATATGCAGGATAGTGACCGCGGCATAGAGCGGCAGGCCGATCTCCGCGAACAGGCGCAGGCCGAATTGCTGGCGGAACTTGAATAATAGCAGGCTGGTCGAGACATTGACCATCAGATAGGCTGCGGGCAGCCAGGCCGCCTCGATCGGTGTCAGGCCGAGTTCGCCCTGGATGCTGGGCAGGTTGGCGCTGATGAGCGCGTTGCCAAGTCCGCCTGTGATCCCCAGCAGCAGCGCGGTGGCGATATAGGCGACACGGACCGGCCCGCTGTGGCGCGGCGTGGATGGCGACCCCGGCATCGACGGCTTTTCATCGTCGCTCCAGTTAGGGATGGGTTCAAGCGGCGTCGTCATCGTGACGTGCCGGCATCGGCTGGTTGCAACCCGGAGACCAGCAGATCGACCAGACGGGCGGCCATGGCCCGGCGTTTGCCGGCATCAGGTTCTCGTGCAACGGCCCCAAGCATCCCGCCAACCAACAGCATGTCGTCGGACCTGAAGTCGCCGCGCAGCATGCCTCCTTTGATAGCGTCGCCTACTGCCCGGTCGAACAAGAGCCGGAAGCGTTTAAGCTGGCATATCCGCTGGGCATTGTCGGAGGGGATGACCCGCCAGAAGTCCGCCAGAGAGGGATCCTTCGCAAGGATATCAGCCAGATGCAGCAGCAGAACCCGAAACGTGGTGCGATCGTGAGGAATAGCTGCCGCCAAGGCGTCGAGTGCGTCGAGCGACTGGTCCACGAGAGCAAGAACCAGTTCAACCCGATCGGGGAAATGGCGATAAAGCGTTGCGCGCCCGACCCCGGCGCGCGTGACGACCAGATCGAGCGGCGCGGTGATGCCATGTTCCAGGAAGATTGCGGAGGCAGCCTGGAGCAGTGCCTGGCGATGTCGTCTCGCGTCGGTCCGATCGTTGGTCACATGACCATAAGCGGACTATTTTGTCCGAATGTCAACCATTGTGGCTTCGCATCGAGGCTTTTGGCCGTGGATTTCCGATATGCGTTCCCTGGCATTGACCAACTATATTGTGCACAATATATTAGAATGAGATTTGATCGTGAGGATAGATTAATGAGTCTGCTCTACAGCACTAAAGTGACCGCAGTCGGCGGACGTTCCGGGACCGTGAAAAGCGCCGATGGCCTGCTCGACCAGCCGCTGGCCCTTCCGAAGGCGTTGGGTGGAAAGGGCGGCGCCACTAATCCGGAGCAATTGTTCGCGGCCGGCTATGCGGCATGTTTTGGCAATGCCGTAATTCATGTGACTCGCGCGACATCTGAAAAGGTGAAGGACAAGGATATCGTTGTTGTAGCCGATGTCGGGATGCAGCCGAACGGAACAGGCGGCTTTGCCTTGACGGTGGCGCTAGATGTGACGATTACAGGCGTTGATCAGGCAACGGCAGAAGATGTGGTGGCCAAAGCCCATGCCGTATGCCCGTATTCAAACGCAGTGAAGAATAATATCGATGTTGCGATAGCGGTGTCGGTGAACTGAGAGGAAATGGCATGACGCTGCCGGATTTGGATCCCCTCGATCTCGACCGGCAGGTCTGCTTTCCCCTTTATGCCGCGTCGAACCTGCTCAATCGCCTGTATAGACCCATTCTGGCGGATTTGGGACTGACCTATCCCCAATATCTGGTCATGCTGGTTTTGTGGAAGCACACGCCGCAAACCGTCGGGTCGCTAGGAGACATGCTCCATCTCGACAGTGGCACCCTGACTCCGCTGCTCAAGCGTATGGAAAGGGCGGGCCTGATAAGCCGGACCCGTGACGCGACCGACGAGCGGCGGGTATTGATCGATATGACACCGAAGGGGCGGGACCTAAAATCCGCCGCCGCGCGGGTGCCCGAAATGCTGGGTGCCGGACTCGACATCGATGCGGAATCGATCATCGAATTGCGCGGTCGGGTTCGCGCCTTGGTCGCCGCGTTGAAAGGGTTACCCGTAGCCAGATCTTAAAGTGTGATTGATCGTAGTCGTGCACGATGCGGTCACGTCCGTTAGAAAGGTCAAAATTTGGATTACGGTTGCCGATGCTCACATCCGCTAGCGTCCGCTGACCCCGGTATAGGTTCAAGGCCCGCCCTAAAAAACGGTGCCGCGACCGAGGTCACCAGGCCCAAAATCATGGAAGCCAGGCATTAGGTACATTTTAGCCAGTTAGCATTGGTCCGGCCAAATCTTTCATTGCGGTAATGAGGGCGCTCATGATCACGAGCTTTAAAGGGCTTGTGGAACAACATTGCCGAATTCAAAGCGATCGCTTCTCAGGGCAGAAATATGTTCTCCCCATACCTGGACCGCATATGACGAGCCACGGAATTCAGATAGCGCGTTTGCCGCCACGTCGTCGGACTGTGATAGATGCCAATCGCCTTCCAGTAATTGCCGGTCGAGCGCAGGGCAGACAAGAATATCCACCGTGCAGCCTCCGCGTTGAAGCAGGGATCAAAACGCAGCCAATATCGAACATGGCCGGGCGAACGCCCAACAAGCGTGGCGATGCGAGGTATCCACCAACTGTTGATTTGTAGGGGTCCCAGATCCTGAGAGCCATTGCGGTTACGAACCTCAGCGCCGATCCAGCCTGCCTCCTGATCGCGTAGTCCCCAGAGCGTTTTCTCCAACCATGGCTGACCAAGCGAGGCTTGCCGGATGCAGGAGGAAATTCGCAGGGCCTCTGCGTCAGCGGGCTTTGCAAATGCAGAGGCGTTATACGATGCGATACTGATGACTGCGATACATAACAGCTTGGGGATGCCGTGTGACATAATTCCACCCTTCAGGAGTGTTTTCGGGGCGTATTGATCGAACTGGCCCGATCACGGTAAAATATCGGAATCTGGCCACATGTCAGCACGTCATGCGTACTTCGCTCTGTAACCTTATCGCTTGTGCCGCTATGATTGACGGATATCCGGCGGTGAGGTCCGGGTGGCCCCGAGATGCCATGTCTTCTCCGGCTATGACCTACTGTATCGAGCGCCAGGACATAGTCAGGCAGGATGGCACATCCGCGACGTATCGCTAGGATCAAGCAGTTAGCATTGTTAATCCCGGCGTCCGCAGTATTTCGGTCGTCGCGAACCGCCATACGACTAGCCCGGTCGAAGGCGAACAGTCGGAGTTCCTGAAACGCGGGCGGGTCCATTGCCCTAAGGCGGGCATAGAGCATTTGTGGCCGTTGTAGCCAATCGGGTCTGCATAATTGCAACGCTATCGTCCTTGCCTGGCACCGCCGCCCGCAATGACGCGGGAGCCCCTGACAATGACGAACATCGAACACGGAAGGAAACATGGGCAGTAACCTCATCGTTCGGGACCATGAGAGGGTCCGGGGCGGAGCGCAGGAAATTGGTGTTCCCGTTCGATGCCGGTTTTCGGTGCGCTTGCGTCCATGCGTGCGCCGTCGAGAATGTTTTCAAGGAAGCTGTCAAGAAGCTGCGCGATGCTGCGGGCACCTTCGGCAAGATGCTCGGCCGCGCCACGGGGTGAGCGATCATGATAGTGAAGTTGTCGCTCGAGCGCCCGATCGCGTCGATCCGTTCGGACTCGCTCTTGCTCGGCCCTAAGACCTGCCAGATGACCTTCCCGGCGTTTCGAGAATATATCTACGCGGTAAGTCTTCAGCCGATCCAGTCCTTCCGACGAAGACGTCTTCTCACCTGATTGGCGCTCAAGCTTGGCAACCAGTTCCTCGACATTGTTGGTCCAGAGTCTGGCGCCAAAGGCTGCGCGAGTGATAGCAGTGTAGAAATTTTGGGCATTGACCAAGGGAGATTCGACCGGCGCCAGCACGAATACGCGCGGATAGGTCTTGGATTGCGCTGAATATATGGTTTCTGCATAGCCATGATCCCAAGTCCGGTGTGCAGACAGATTAACCTGCTGCACATGCCCGTTCCGATCCCAGCGGATCGCCGCTAGCGGGCCATCAAGTTTTTCCACGGTGCCGCGCTCGGCGTTGCGTAGGCCCAGTTCGCGATTGACGAGCCTCCACTGGATCCGGTCACCCTCGGCAATGTGCCGTTCTTCAGGGTTGAACACATTGATGTACCGGGCCTTCGTCGTCTGCGGGTCCCAGCGAACGACGCGCCCTTGCCCGTCGACCAAACGCACGACCTGCCGACCATTGGCCTCACGTCCGAGCCCTGCGACGCGATAATCGGCGTGCCGCGCAACACCGAGGCCGGCGATGTCCCGATCGAAGCGCACCACCTGTCCCGTTCCGTAGAAGCGGGCCATATGCTTTTCGATATCGGTGAGGCCCGCCGGTGCGAGGATAGAAAGGCGGCTATCATCAGCCACCAAGCGCCCCTCGTCTTTCAGCGCTTCGCGAATCTTGTTGTTGATGATGAGCCGGGTCGCATTGTCGAGGACAAGAATATTGGTGCCAGCCCGTGATTCCGATTTGAGCCGTATCCAGGCATTGACAGCCTGCTCGGCCATTTTTTCACTGTCGTCGATCGTGCTGACACTATCGAGCCTGGCCAGCGCCTCGGCAAAGTTCCCTCCGCGGGCCGCGGTGACCGCGGCCTTGATCGATTTGGTTTCCTGCCGAACGGCTTGTGTCAACTCAACCGTCGGCAAGCCCAACCTTCGCATCAACCAGAAGGGTTTGCCCTGCTCGATCGCGCCGGTCTGTTTTTCGTCTCCAAGGAACAGCAGCCGTGCGCCTGTTACCCTGCTGATTTCGAGCAATCGTTGTGCCTGACGATTGCCCAATTGCCCGGCCTCATCAAGCACCAGGACATGCCGTTCAGTGATCCCCTGCCCGCCCCGCGCCACGAAGCTGGCGACGGTATGAAAATCAATCTTTGCTTTGTTTCCCAGTTCCGCGGCGGCCGACGATGTGGGAGCCAGGGCAATCAGCGTCATTCCCGGCTCGGCAGCTTCACCCAGGATCCGCACCAAGGTCGATTTGCCGGATCCTGCAACGCCGTGGATCGCGGTGACGCGATCTCGCGTCACCGCCGTCTCCACCAACGCGCGTTGTTGCTCCTTGTTGAGCGATGTGCCTTCAAGCACGGCCAATAGGCGATCGCTCGACGCGATCGGGCGTCCATCGTCGAGGCCCAGCGCGATATGCTGGGTGAGCGCCAGTTCCAATCGCCAGGACTTGCGGCTGGTACGCCCACGGGTCAAGATGCTGTCGCCGGTCGACTCATGGGTCGATAGCAGCTTGTGCGCCAACTCATGCTTTTCGATCCGAGGGCGGATATCATCGAGCCGGACCTCACCGACATGCGCGGCGAGGCCGGTGCGCAGTATGTTACCTAAATTATTGACCGCCTCGGCACTCTCCAGATGCCGCAGGCCGAAAAGAGCGGCCCGCGATGCTTCGCGTTCGGTAGGCGGCAGATGTCTCCCGTTCCGTTCGTGCGCCACGTCCGCGATCTTGTGCAGCGTTTCAAGACGCCCGCCGGTTCATGCTTCTTGCCTACACCCGGCGCGGCATAGAGAGCGCTTGGCGAGAGGGCTATGGCATCACCAAGGCGGGCGTCATGCTGGAAGACCTCATCGACGCTGACAGACGACCGCGAACGCTATTCGAGGACGATAGCGGGCGGCGTGATCGGTTGATGGTCGCCATGGATCAGGTCAATATGCGCTTTGGGAAGTTCGCGGTCGTTCCAGCCAGTCAGGGGTTCAAGCGCGAATGGGCGGCCAGATCGGACAGCAAGTCGCCCAACTACACCACCCGCATTGCCGAGGTGCCCGCCGTAAAGGCGAGATGAGCGAGGTTTGCTGCTGGGGATCCCTCCTTTTCCCGGTCAAGCACCAGCCCCAGCCCCGGCGTCATGATAATGGCCCACGCGACAGAGCCGGAACCACAGCCTTGTTCCAAGCGTCCATGGACCATGGCAACTCCCACTGTGATCGATATTCCCCACACTCTTGGCCGCGATGAGGCCAAACGGCGCATGGAGAGGGGCGTTGGCAAGCTGGCCTCGCACATCCCGGGCGGTGCCGCCACTGTGACCCATTCGTGGCTCAGCGCCGAGCGTCTTGCATTGACGGTCGCGACCATGGGTGTCGAAGTGCCTTGCACCGTCGATGCAGAAGACAATCGGCTGCGGGTAACGCTCCATCTTCCTGGCATGCTCAGCCTGATGTCAGGGCCGATCGCCGCCATAGTAGAGAAGCAGGGCGAACGGCTGATGCTGGCCGACAAGACCGACAGGACGATTTAAGTTCGCCCGCGGGGAGCGAAATGTCATCCGCAGCAATCCGTCTTTCCCTGAAGAGGAAATATCGCCAAGGAATAGCCATGCGCATATTCTCCCTTCTCGCCATCCCATTCCTTCTATGCACACCCGCACAGGCGTGGGGCCCTGTCGGGCATTGCATAACAGGTGCCATTGCCGATGAAAATCTGAGCGGTGTTGCGCGTGCCCATGTCCGGCTTTTGCTTGGTGCCGAGGATCTCGCTGAAGCGGCGACCTGGCCCGATGACATGAAGTCCGACCCCGCCGAATATTGGCAGAAGAAGGCTGGCCCCTGGCACTATGTAACGGTCAGGCAAGGGGACAGCTATCAAAGCAAGGACGCGCCGCCAGAGGGCGATGCCATGAGCGCGCTGGATGGTTTTACGGCGACGTTGCGCAATCCCAAATCGTCCATCGAGGACAAGCGGCTGGCCCTCCGCTTCATCGTGCACATCATCGGCGATCTGCATCAGCCATTGCACGCGGGCGGTGGCGATGACCGGGGCGGCAATGATGTCAAGGTGACCTGGTTCGGGCGCGCGACCAATCTTCATTCGGTGTGGGATTCGGCCATGATCGAACAACGCGCCTTGTCCTATTCCGAATATGCGCAATGGCTGTCGCGCTCGATATCGCCCGAGCAGCTGATCGAATGGAGCGATCCTGCGCCTTCGGTCTGGATTGGTGAGAGCATCGCGCTCCGCAAGACGATCTACCCCGCCGACCCCAGCATGTCCTGGGACTATGCCTACAAGCATCGATCGCAGATGGAAGATCGACTGAAGCGCGGAGGCATAAGGATCGCGGCCTATCTCAACTGGGCGTTCGAGCCTGGAACTGGCAAAGGTCCGGCCGCACGAACTAAATGACATGCCTCGTCACATAGTGTGAATGTGCCGACGCATTCAGCCAGTGGCTATGCCATTTGCGACTTGGCCGTCCGCCTTCAAATTATAATAGAAACTGTAAATGCTAGCGTCGCGACATCACTGCACGCCTTCTTCCGGGAACCACACCAATTCGGCCTTCGTCTCCTGCGGCCAGATTTCGTCTAACGTCATCGGGTCATAGAGGCGACCATTTTTCATCACAGCGCCAATATTCATGGCGTTCGAAATATCAGCCGTCGGGTCTGCGTCCAAGATCAAGAGATCAGCGAACTTGCCCGGTTCCAGACTGCCTACATCGTCACTATGGCCGATCACCTCGGCCGATCCGATCGTTGCGGCCTTGAGCGTTTCCATTGGCGTCGCGCCGCCCGCGGCGAAAGCCTGCATCTCCCACTGATAGCCCAAACCCTGCATTTCGCCATGGCTGCCAATGCCCACCAACCCGCCCGCGCGCTGGATAGCTACGGCATCGGCAGCGATCAGGCGCCAGCTTTGCGACTCGGGCGGCATCCAGTGGCGATTGCGGAGCTTTTCAGCGACGATGCCAGGCGGCACGAAATGGCGGAATTTCAGGTCGTCCTGCGGGCGTTTGTTGATGATGAAATCGAACAGTGCCGGGGTCGTGCCATAAGCGACCGAGATGGTGGGCGTGTAACTGGTGCGGCTCTGCGCAAAGAGGCGGACAATGTCCTCCCGCAGCGGCGATACCGGGACGCTATGTTCGTTGCCCGAAAAACCGTCGATGGCGTGGGTCAGGTTCAGTACCATGTCGCTGGCACCTTCGGTCGTGGGCATCATGCCCAGATCCTTTGCCGCCTCGACCATATATTGGCGCTGCGCGCGGTCGCCGATCATATAGCTCTTGATGTTGCGCGTGCGATAATGGTCGCGATAGCGGGTAAGGACGTCGATCGCGTCCTGCTTGCTGTGGATTTCAGCATTCACGAACACGCCCGGCCCGGTGGACCAAGCGCGCGGGCCGCGCATCATGCCCGCATCGATCATGTCCTGATAGGCGAAGATGTCGGTGGTGAAGGGCTGGACGTCCAACGCCGAGGTAACGCCATAGGCCAGGTTCGCGGCGAAGTCCCAATGACCCCTGTCATGAACGGCGCGGCGGATTTCGAACCAGTGGGCGTGTGTGTCGACAAAACCGGGGACGATATATTTGCCGCTGACATCGCGGATGGTCGCGCCGCTGGGAATGGCAAGCGAACCGGATGGGCCGACGGCGACGATGCGGTTGTCGGTAATGACAATATCGGCGTTGGCAACGACATCCTGCCCGCCCGCCATCGGTAGCACGGTCGCGCCGCGCAGCACGATGCTGCCCCGGGGCACATCGCGCGGCAGATCGACCGGCAGGGTGAAGCTTTGCGCCTGTGCCTCAGCCCCCTGAGCGGAGGCAGACAGCGCCTGTTCGATCGGCAGGCGCTGGAACGTCGCGCCGACCGACCAGGTGATGGTAGCACCCTTATCCGCCCAGTCTGTGAAGTCGGCGCCGATCCGGGTCAATTTGTGGCGCGCGACGCTGGCGGCATTCAGGTCGATCGTCGGCGGCTCCGCGCCGTTGGCGGGCGGGACGTCGATCAGGTAGATTTGCGCAAAGGATTTGACGAGCGCGTGTCTGCCGTCGGAGCTGAGGCGCACTTCATCCACCGGTGCAGGTCCAGGGAAATATTGCCCCAGCCCCGGTGCCAGCACACGCAATTCTACTTGCGGATCGCCGCCGGACAGCGGCACCGTGCTGACCCCCGCCGGACTGTAGAAAAGGAGGCGACCGTCATCGCCGAAATGGAGGAGCCGGGCGCCCATGGCGTGAGTGACGAGTGTGGCAGGGCCACCCCGCGCGTCCATGCGGATGATGTCGGTGGGGCGCGAGGGATCGATTTCCGACACGGCGCGCAGTCGATCATAGTGATTGGCGCGCAGGGCCACGACGGTCTTACCGTCCGGCGTGAAAACGGGCTGGGTATAAAAAGCTGGAAACTGGGTCAGTCGGCGGGGTTTGCCGCCACTCGTCGGCACGGTCCAGACATGGCCGCCTTGCGTAGCGGTCCAGGTTACATAGACGATGCTTTTGCCGTCCGGGGACCAACCGGGCTGGAAAGCGTCATCGGTCATGATCCGTCTGGGCGTGGCGCCGGGAGCGAGGCTTTGCACATAAAGGCCGCCCAGAGCGGTGAAGGCGACGTTCTTGCCGTCGGGCGACTGGCGGGGTGCTTGTACGACGCGCACGCGGACAGGGCCGTCCTCTTCCTTTTGCCGCACGCGCGTAAGCGGGCCAAGGCCGAGACTGACTGGCGCGGTGAAGGGGATGTCCGTCCGCGCGCCCGAGGCAATATCGAGCTTGGCGAGCTTGCCGCCCGCGCTCATCAGCAGCGCCTGGTCGCCCGGCATGAAGGTGAAGCGCGGAAGCAAGTCGGCATAATAGCCGCCATCCTGTCCGTCCCGGTCGATGGGAAAGGCGATCCATCTGTCTGTGCCGGTTTCCAGGTTGCGCAGGCGCAGGCCGTTCTGCTGTCCCCCATTCGCCGTGGCACGACTGGCATAGGCGAGCAGCTTGCCGTCATGCGACAGCGCCGGGCGCATTGCGCCGCCGGCCGACTGGATGATGGTTTGCTCCACGCCGGTCTTGAGGTCGCGGCGCGTGATCGACCAGTTGGGCAGGTCGTTTTCGGTCCACGTATGCCCACGCTTGGTGGCGTAGTAGAGCGTGCGGCCGTCGGGCGCGGCGACCGCGCCCATGGCGTTCATCCGGGCATCCCAATTGTCGGGCGATCCCGCCTTGGTGATCTGGATGCCGCTGCCGCCATCCTTGTCGTACATGAACAGTTCGAACGCCAGGATCGCATGGACGGTGCGCGACACGGTGACGAAGCGGCCGTCGGGAGACCATGCGGGAGAGCTGTAGATGGCGACGCTGCTGTCGCGGGATAGTTGCTTGAGGCCCGTGCCGTCGGCGTTGGCGATCCACAGGTTGGTGACGCCCGACCGGTCCGAGATAAAGGCGAACTGCTTGCCGTCGGGTGAAAAGACCGGATTGCGCTCGAACGCCATGCCGCTGAGCAGAGGCCGCGCGGTCCCACCGGCCGCGTCGAGGGCATAGATGTCGCCCAGCAGGTCGAACAGGATCGTCTTGCCATCAGGTGACATATCCGGCTGCATCCAGGTGCCTTCATGCGCGTCATAGGCGAGCGTGCGGGTCGGTTGGAGGCTGAGGCCGCCCTTGTCCTGCGCGTGAAGAGCAGGCGCGACCAGAAGCGCGACGCCAAGCAGGAGGGTAGCGGCAAAACGCATGGCGGCCTTTCTGGCAGGTCTGGATTGTAAAGAAAATGGGGCCGCCTGCCATGTGGCAAGCGCCCCCGGTAGTAAGGGTTAGAGGCCCCAGTCGAAACGCAGGCCGATGGTGCGGGGACGGATGATCGAGCCCTGCGGCGTGAAGGCATCGTTTGCGAATGGGGCGTTCAACACGCCATATTTGTCGAAGACATTGTTCGCGAACGCCATCAGCCGCACCTTTTCGCCCAGGCCCACCGAAGCGCGCAGGTCGAAGACGTTGAAGTCGCCGCGCCGCGACACATCGTCGAAGCTGGTCGGCGCCGACGACAAATAGCGATGCGCGACATCGAAAGTCGGCGCGCCGGACACGTCGGCAAAGGTCAGGGTCAGGCTGTTGGCCACCGACCATTTGGACGAACCGGGCAGCGTCGTCCCCTTGGGATAGCCGCCCAGCCCTGCCGCATCGAAAGGATAAGGCAGGAATTCGGTGATCTTGGCGTCCTGGTAGGTCACGTTGCTGCTGAAGCGGACCACGCGGTTGAGGTTGACCGTGCCAGAAAATTCGACGCCTTTGATCCGTGCGCCGCCGGCATTGACGACATAGGAGAAGTAGGACGGTGCCGGGCCGAAGAGACGTGCCTGGATATTATCCCAGTCGATCTGGAAACCGGTCAGGTCGATGGCGAAACGGCCGTCGGGAGTCTGCGCCTTGATGCCCGCTTCGTAATTCTTGACCGTGTCGCTTTCATAGGAGGCGGGGATGGTCGGCAGCAGGCCCGCATTGGGGTTGATGCCGCCGACGCGGAAGCCTTCCGAATAGGTCGCATAGGCCATCACGTCCTTGGTCGGGCGGAAGGCGACCGTCACCTTGGGGGTGAAGCCGTCTTCCTTCTGGTTCACGCTGCCGGTGCTGTCGGTCGGCGTATAGCCGCCCGGATAGCCGCCCAGCGCGCCGGCCTGGTTCAGCACGTCGGCTTTCGCGGTGGTGTCGAAATAGCGGCCGCCCACGGTGATTTCGAACTGTTCGATCGGCTTGAACGACAATTCGCCGAACACGCCGAAATCCTCGTTCGTGCTGTTGGTGTAATAGCCGTAGAGGCGATCGCCCGGCGTCAGCTGCGCGCCGCTGAAGCCCCCGAACAGGCCAGGATTGGCGTCGATGAAATCCGCCGCGCCCGCCTGAATGATCTGGTCGTAGCTGGTCTTCTTCGCCTGCATGTAGCTGATGCCGACTAGCCATTTGAATGGCCCTTCGCCGGCCGAAGCCAGGCGCGCCTCCACCGTCTTGATGAGCGCATCCGCGTCGCCCAGCGAATAGGCCGCGCCGTCGCCGGTCGTCACGCCCGTCACATAGGGAGAGGGATAGGAGAAGATGGTGGTGTTGTTCTTCTTGGTGATCGATCCCAGCACCGTCAGGTTGGCGATGTCGCCCACTTCCTGGTCGAGACGCAGGCTGCTCATCCAGAAATCGGTTTCCTGCGTTTCGGCGCGCGGCAGATTGCGGACATAGGGGTTGGGCAGGTCGAGATAGGTCTGGTCGTCCAGCTTGCTGTCCTGATAATTGGACAGGAACGTGACCTTGGTCGTTTCACCCAGATGCGCGACGATCGATCCGCGAAGACCCCGGCTGCGGAAATTGTTGGAGCCGTTAACGCCGATGCCCGGATTGTCGAGATAGCCAGCGTCCGAGCGCTGGAAAGCGACCAGGCGCAGGGCGAGTTGATCCTGCACCAGAGGGATGTTGATCATCGCCTTGGCGGCATAGTTGAGTTCGCCACTGGCATTCTTCGTCGTTCCGATCAGGCCGGACGCGGCGGCGTCGATCTTGCTGGCGTCGGCGACATTGGCGACATAATTGACCAGGCCGCCGAGCGTAGACGAACCGAACAATGTACCCTGCGGCCCGCGCAGCACTTCGACGCGCTGGAGGTCGAACGTGTCGATGTCGGGAATGCCGATCGGGAAACCCGGCTCCACGATGGGCACTTCATTGAGATAATAGCCGACCGTGGTCTGGCCCTGCTCATGATAGGTGGTGGCGGCAACGCCGCGGATGACGACTTCGGAAATGCCGGGCTGATAGTCGTTGAAGACGACACCGGGCAGGCGCGTGATATAGTCCGACAGGCTGTTGGCGTTCATGGCTTTGAGCTGTTCGCCGGTCACCGCACTGATCGGCATCGCGACCTGGCGGATATCCTCGTCGCGCTTGCCTGCTGTCACGATGATGGCGTCGCTGTCCTCGGCGGGCGCCTGCGCCAGGGCGGGCGCGGCGAACAGGGTCGTCGCCGCGTCCTTCGGCATTGACCAGCGCCTTCACCTTCGCCCAATCCTGCAACGGCAGGAAGGAGTAGAAGCGCATGTCCGTTTCGCCCTTGGCACGCAGGCGGCGCAGCGCGTGATGGGTCATCCAGTCCAGTTCAGTGGTGTGGACCTGGGTCACGCCCTTGGACAGGCCGTGGGCGATGCCCTTGCGCACGGATGCTTCGCGGTCGGCGTCCGTCGGGGCGGGGATGGCGCGCTTGGCGAGGTCCATCGCGGCGTCTTTCAAAATGCCGGTGGGATTACCGTCCTTGTCGCGCACGATGACGCCGCCGGGGACGTTGGGCGTGTTGCGATCGATCCCGGCGGCTTTCAGCGCTGCGCTGTTGAGCGCCAGCATATGGAGGTCGAGCCGCTGCACGGCGACCGGGGTGTCGGGCGTAACGGGGTCCATCCAGCTGCGGTCAGGCAGTTCCCCGCCCCAAAGTTCCGCGTCCCAGCTGCCGCCCTGGACCCACTGGCCAGGCTTCAGGCTGCGCGCCGCTTCGCCAACGATGCGGGCAAATTCCTGCGGACTTTTCGCCTCGCGCAGATTGGGTTGGGTGAGGAGATCGGAGCCGATCAGGAAATGGGTGTGGCAGTCGATGAAGCCGGGCATGACGAAGGCCCCGGCCAGATCGACGACGCGGGTGGCCTTGCTGCTGTGCGCCTTGACCGCCGCGCTACCCAGCGCTGCTATCCGACCGCCTGCGATGCCGATGGCGGAGAGGGCTGGCGCCCCCTGCCCGGTCCAGACCGTGGCGTTGATATAGGCGGTGTCGAGCGACTGCCCCTTCGCCCAACCGCGCCCGGCCAGCAACGCCAGCGCGACACTCCCTCCGCCCCCGACCAGCAGATTGCGACGGCTGATGCTCATGCCTTTGTCTCCTCTTCGAGCCGCTCTTCATTGTAGAGCCGCATCCAGTCGCGCAGCGGACCGTGCGCCATGTTGCCAACGATCTGGTTGATGCTTGCATGTGATTCGTCGCGGCCCAGTTTGAACCGGCCGTCGATCGTGCGGACATAGGCGCGAAAGGCGATGATGTGCGGGAGCATGGCGGGTAAGCGCGCTTCGGCGTCGCTCACCTTCCATGGCGCGGCGTGGCCCTGCTCCATGCGGTCGGTCAGCCGCTCGATCGATTCGCGCGTTTCCTCGGGCACGAATACGACATCGACATGGACAGCTGCAGCGGCATAATTCCAGGTCGGCACCCAGGTCGGATTACTGAGCAATTCTGGGGAGATATAGGCCTGCGGCCCGTTGACCAGCACCAATGCGGACGGTTGTTCGCGCAGCAGCGCGACCTGCGGGTTGGCGATCGCCATATGGCCGAACAGCGCGACCAGCGATCCGTCGGCGTCGCATTCCGCCAGCAGCGGTAGCGGGCTCGCCCCGAATCCGGCTGCTCCCGCCGACACCAGCCAGCAAAGCGGGTTCTGGTCGATCAGGGCGACGACATCGTCGGGGTCACGCGGCGGATATTTCATGAGGCTGACAATGAGTCGCAATGGACCAGCCAGAAACATCCAATTTCATAAAGTGAAGGGGTCCAAGCCGATTTTCAGTTGTGCGTGCAATCCTGCAACGCCTGAAGCACGGCGCGGGCCTCCTTTTCGTCCAGGCTGGCGAAGCCCAGGCGCAGGCCGCGTTCAGCGCTGTCGTCGGCGGCATAGCTGTGCGAGGACGCGAAGCTGAGGCCGAGAGCGGGCGCGCGCGCCTCGATCCGATCGAGTGCGGCGAGATCGCGAAAGCGCAGCCAGAAGGCAAGGCCACCGTCGGGCACGCGATAGTCGATCAAGTCTCCCAGCGTCGCGTCCAGGCTGCGGGCGAAAGCATCGCGCCGGGCGGCATAGATTTGCGCGGTCTTGCGGATGTGGCGGCGCACCTCCCCGCTTTGTAGCAGATGCGCAGCGACCAGTTCCGTGATGCTGTTGCCCATGCCGTCGATCAGCGAAATCTGATAGGCGAGCGCGTCGATCACTTGCGGCGCGGCAGCGATGTAACCGATGCGCAGCGCCGGCACGAGCAGCTTCGACATCGACCCGGCATAGATGACCCGCGCGGGCGCATAGCTGGCCATGGGCAGCAGCGGTTGCGCGCCGAAGTGAAATTCATGGTCATAGTCATCCTCGATCACCGCGAAGCCGAATTGGCGCGCCAGTTCGAGCAGGCGCAGACGCCGGTCGGGCCGCATCGAGACTGTGGTCGGGAATTGGTGGTGCGGCGTGACGAAGATCGCGCGCACGCGATGTTTGCGACAGGCGCGTTCGACGTCAGCGACATCGACGCCATCCTCATCCAGCCCGACCGTCACGATTTCAGCCCCGCAGGCGCGGAAGGCGGCAACGGCGGGTTCGTAGGTCAATCGTTCGACCAGCACGGCGTCGCCCGGCCGGATCAGGATGCGCGCGGTCAGGAACACGCCCATCTGGCTGCCGCGGGTGATGCAGATATGGTCGGGGCTGACCATCAGGCCGCGCTGGCGCCGTAGCATGTCGGCGATCGCGCGTCGCAGATCGGGAGATCCGCGCGGGTCGCGATAGGACAGGCTATTGGTGCGGGCGGCCTCCTCCGCCGCCTTGCGATAGGCGCGCGCCAGCAGGTCGGCGGGGAGCAGGCGACCGTCCGGCACGCCTTCGTCCAGCTTGCGCCAATGGCCGACCGGGACAGCGATCGGCCGGTCGGGCGCCGCGAGAAACGGATATTCGGTGTCGTCCGGGGCGGCGGCCTTTGCGACAGGAAGATGCGGCGTGGTGGCGGTTTCGCCGCGCGGCAGTGACGTCGATACCCGGGTGCCGCGCGTGCCCGCGCTCGCCAGCCAGCCTTGCGCAATCAATTCCTCATAGGCAGTGACGATCGTCTTGCGATTGACCTCCAGCGCTTCGGCCAGGTCGCGGCTGCTAGGCAGATAGTCGCCCGGCTGCAGACGGCCGCGCTCAATCTCATGCACTAGACCATGTGCGATCTGCATGTAGCGCGGGCTATCTGGCGCGATCTTGACGCGCTCCTTTAGCAACAAAGTCCAGGGACGAAGCATCAATAGACCATGACGGTCATAGCTGTTGAAATCCAGCATCGGTTTGGCACTAATCGCGCCGACGGGTGGCAGGCTCCTTCTGGCCGGTAACGCTGTGCTTAGCTACTGGATGACGCCGAAGCGATGTGCACGGAACGGGACCAAGCGCGAAGGGTTGATGCGACAGACCGGCAGGAGATGATCATGGCTGCACGACCCTATTGGAAAGGCCAGATCAGGCTTGCACTCGTCTCCATCCCCGTCGAAATCTATTCCGCGACCCGGAGCGGCGCGACGATCGCCTTCAACCAGATCCATGAACCTTCGGGCAAGCGCATCAAATATGATAAGATCGTGCCCGGCATCGGGCCGATCGACCTCGACGACATCGTCAAGGGCTTTGAATATGCCAAGGGCGAATATGTACTGCTGGACGAGAAGGAGATCGAAGGCGTCAAGCTGGAGAGCAAGAAGACGCTGGAATTGACCCAATTTGTCGATGCGCACGACATCGACATGATCTATTTCGAAAAACCCTATTATGTGGTGCCCGCCGACGACTTGGCCGAGGAAGCCTTCATCGTGCTACGGGAAGCACTGCGGCGCAGCCGGAAGGTCGGCCTTGGCCAACTGGCGATGCGCGGCCGGGAATATGTCGTCAGCATCAAGGCGTGCGGGCGCGGTATGGTGATGGAGACGTTGCGCTACGCCGATGAAGTCAACAAGGCCGCAAGCTATTTCCGCGAGATCGGCGATGGCGAGCCGGATGAAGAATTGCTCGATCTCGCCACGACTTTGATCGACAAAAAGACGGGCAAATTTGACGCGAGCGATTTTCACGATCGCTATGTCGATGCGCTCAAAGAGCTCATCGAACATAAGAAGAAAGGCAAGACGCTCAACATCGACAATGTCGATGACGCCAGCACCGATCCACGCGGCAACAATGTCGTTGACCTGATGGCGGCGCTGAAAAAATCCATCGGTCCGGCCAGCAAGGCCAAAGCCCAGGCAAAGAAGCCGACGGGCAAGGCCACGGCCAGGAGTGATGCGAAGTCGGCCGACAAGACACCAGCAAAAGCGCCGGCCAAGAAGCGGGCGTGAGCAGTCCGTTTCCGATGCTTTGCGTGTCATGACCGACGCGCCCAACGATCAGACGCTGCGCGAAATGGCCGCTCATCGTGGTTTCAAGCTGGTGAAGTCGCGCAGACGCAAGATCGGTGCGGGCGACTATGGCAAATATGGGCTGACCGATGGGAGCGGGAAACCCTTGCTCGGCGTCAGTGACGAAGGGCTGACCGCCTCGCTGGAGGATATCGAGATTTTTTTGCGCAAGAGCGCGACAAGCACGTGGAAGGCATCAGCCGACGCGATGCCTTCGCGTCGGGCATCACCACGAAGAGCGAAGGCGACGGCTCATCAGATGGTCGAGCCTGCCGTTAGGCCGCGCTCGAAGCGGTCCACAGGGCAAACGCCAAGGTCCGCACCGAAGATAGCGGTCAAGCCCACACCCATGCCCACATCGGTACCGCTGCGCATCCGCACCGCCAGGTCAGCGGATGCGGCAGGCGTGGTGGCACTGCTGCGCCAGCTCGATAAGGTCACTCTCGACAAACGCGGGGTCGTGAAAAATCTTGAGCGGGTCAAAAAGGCCGGCGGCGGCACGCTTTTAGCTGTTTTGGAGGGGATCATCGGTTGTTGCAGCTGGGCTTTGATCCCGACGCTTCAATATGGTCTGATCGGGCGCATCACGGTGTTAATAGTGGATGAAGGCCATCGCCGCGAAGGTATCGCGACCGCCCTGCTGGATGCTACGACAAAGGGGCTGCGCGATACAGGATGCACGCGGATTGAAGTGATGAGCGATATCGCCATCAACAACGCGCATAATTTTTTCCGCGCTTCGAGGTTCGAGCAGACCAGCTACCGCTTCGCCCGGACCATCGATGCAAAGGCGTGACCCATTTGCGATACCCCCGGAACGAGTTGGCGCATTTGCGGACTGAGGGGGAAAGGGACGGATCGAACCGGCATGGCCAAGGCGTAGGACAAATCTCCGAAGGATAGCCTGGCGCTCTATCGGGCGAAGCACGATTTTGCGCACACGGCCGAGCCTGCCGGTGCGGAGTTTCCGACGACCGGCAATGGCTTTGTCGTCCAGAAGCATGCCGCGTCGCGGCTGCATTATGATTTCCGGCTGGAGCTGGACGGCGTGCGGGTCAGCTGGGCCGTCACTCGCGGGCCGAGCGCCAATCCCGACGACAAGCCCCTGGCGGTGCGGACCCAGGATCACCCGCTTGTTTATGCCCGATTCGAAGGTCTGATCCCCAGAGGCGAATATGGCGGCGGCACCGTCATGCTGTGGGACAATGGCACATGGGAAGCGATAGCGGGTAAAGACCCGCGCAAGACGCTGCCCGAAGGGCATGTCCATTTTGTTCTCCATGGCCGCCGGATGCAGGGCGAATGGATCTTATTCCGGCTCAAGCCACGCGGGAAGGAGCGCGGCGAAAACTGGATATTTCGCAAGGTCAATGACGCCTTCGCCGGTGGGTCGGGCGATCTGGTCAGCCACCATCTTACCAGCATCGACAGCGGCCGCACGATAGAGGAAATCGCCGCTGGCAAAGCCGCTTCCCAGCGCAAAGCCGCAAAGGCCAGGGTTACTGCACGTGGAAAAGCAAAGGACGACGCCCCGCCGCCGTTTCAGCTTGGCTGAGAGGAACTGCGCACGCTGGACGGCCCAGACCATTGGCAGATCGGGGATGCTTGCGAGATGGTCAAACGCGCGGCTTCCAAGGATCTGGCACATTGGAGTGGAGCCGATCAGATCCTGCCCGATCTTTAGTCTGCTGTGGTCAACGACGTCGACCGTCGGTGAACCGGGGCGTTGCCAAGCCTAATGCAGGAACTCGTGGACGGGGTGGTTCGTAATTTGACGTTCAGCCTCCGGAGCGACCGTGGAAATGTCCGCCCGCCATTCATCAGCAAGGAGCCCTCATGGCCGATCGCCTCACTCTCCAAGATCCACGCAATCAATATCCCAAGCCGCCTTTCCCCAAGCAGCCCCAGCCAGCCCCCGGCATAGCGACGCAGATGGACCCGACACCGGACCATGGTGAAGAAAGCTATGTGGGGTCGAGCAAGCTCAAAGGACGCAAAGCACTCGTTACGGGTGGCGATTCCGGCATTGGTCGCGCAGCGGCCATCGCTTACGCACGGGAAGGTGCCGATGTCGCCATTGCCTATCTGCCCAGCGAAGAGAGCGATGCGCAGGCCGTCATCGCCTTGATCGAAGCGGAGGGGCGCAAAGCCGTCGCGCTGCCCGGCGACGTGACAGATGAAGCCTGGTGCCGCCAGTTGGTCGATGATGCGGTCGACGGTCTCGGCGGGCTGGACATATTGGTCATCAACGCGGGCCGCCAGCAGTTTCGGGACGATGTGCAGGCGCTCAGTTCCGCCGATTTCGACCGTACGATGAAGACAAACCTCTATGCGCTCCACTGGATCGCGCAGGCGGCGGTGCCCCATCTCCCCGCCGGTGCATCGGTCATCACGACTGCATCGATCCAGGCCTATGATCCATCGGCCATCCTCCTCGACTATGCGACGACCAAGGCGGGGATCGTGGCCTATACCAAGGCGCTGGCCAAGCAGCTGATCGAGAAAGGCATCCGCGCCAATGTCGTAGCACCCGGCCCCTTCTGGACGGTCCTGCAATCCACTGGCGGCCAGCCGGAGGAGAAGGTCACGAAATTTGGCGAGCAAAGCCAGTTCGGCCGCCCCGGCCAGCCCGTCGAGATTGCGCCGATCTATGTGCTACTTGCATCGCAGGAAGGTAGCTATATCACTGGCGAGGTCTATGGCGTGACGGGCGGTGGAGGTATCGCCTAAGCAGCGCTGGGTTGCGGCCATATTCTGGCAGCCGAATGATCACTGACACGAGCCGTGGGTGTTAACCGAAAATCTCTGTCTTCGACCCTTCCGCGACATTCAGACGCAGGCTTTTCGCCCCTAACTGCGGGAGGTCCAGCTTCTGTCAGGTGTCGGCGAACTCCAGCAGTTTCTAGTTGGCTGCGGAATGAAGTTTCCTGCCGAAACGGGGCTGCGTTGACAAAATGATTTCAGCCAGAGGCGTGAGCCAGCGAGGTTGAGGGCGCACGCTGCTTGACCACTGAATGCATTTGCTCAATCCTGCAGGGGTGAACGAAATCATCATCGATCCGGCCCCTTCCCGTTCCGGCCCCTCTGCGGTGCTCCCGGCGCGCCCCGAAGCGATCCGTCTAGATGCCGCGACGACGGCGGTCATCGTCGTGGATATGCAGAACGCCTATGCCAGCGAGGGCGGCTATGTGGACGAGGCTGGCTTCGATATCGGCCCGGCGGCTGGGGTGATTCCAAAGATTGCCGAAGTCGTCGATATCGCGCGCGCAGCCGGCATGCCGGTGGTGTTCCTGCAGAATGGCTGGGATCCGGACTATGTCGAGGCAGGTACGCCTCTCTCGCCAAACTGGCACAAATCCAATGCGCTCAAGACCATGCGGGCGCGACCCGAGCTAGCGGGGAAGTTCCTGGCGCGGGGTGGATGGGACTATGAGCTTGTGGATGGCCTGCATGTGCAGGAGAGCGACCTTCGCGTGCACAAGCCGCGCTATTCCGCCTTTTTCAACTCGCAGCTCGATTCCGTGCTGCGGGCACGCGGCATCCGCACGCTGATCTTCACCGGAATCGCCACCAATGTCTGTGTCGAATCGACCCTGCGCGATGGTTTCCACCTCGAATATTTCGGTGTGATGCTGGAGGACGCCGTGCATCATCTGGGGCCGGACTTCATCCGAGAAGCCAGCCTCTACAATGTCGAGAAGTTTTTTGGCTGGGTGAGTAGCGTCGTCGATTTCACAAACGCTGTCGGCCAACTGCCTCCGAAGGACTCCTGATGCCTTTCGAACCGATCAATCCGCCCCAGTTCCCGACACCGATAGCTCCTTATTCGGCCGGAGCGAGGGCCGGCAACACAGTCTACATCTCGGGCGTACTGGCGCTTGGAGAGGGTGGCGCGGTGCTGCATATCGGCGATGCCGCCGCGCAGACGCGTCATGTGCTCGACGTCATCAAAATCACGATCGAGGCTGCGGGCGGCACGATGGCGGACATCGCCATGAACCACATCTTCCTTACCGACCTTGATGACTATGCCGCCTTCAATGCGGTCTATGCCGAATATTTTCCGGGCGACAAACCTGCGCGCTACTGCATCAAGTGCGAACTGGTGAAGCAGGAATGCCTGGTCGAGATCGCCTCGGTCGCCCATCTTGGCTAAGGCGGCAGGGCTTTATTACGAAATCCATGGGAGCGCGGATGCGCCGCCGCTGATATTGTCGAGCGGCCTTGGCGGTTCGGCAACCTACTGGGTGCCGAACCTGCCAGCGCTGGCTGCGCATTTCCGCGTTATCGCTTATGACCATCGCGGCACTGGTCGCAGTGACCGCGTGCTCGCCGAATCCCTATCGATCGAGGACATGGCAAGCGACATGATCGCGCTGATGGATGCCCTCGGCATCGTACGTGCCCATTGCATTGGCCATGCGCTGGGTGGGGCGATTGGCGTCGAAACCACCATCAGCACAGGACGGATCGACCGGCTGGTCGTCATCAACGGCTGGCGCTCCCTCTCGCCCCATACTCGGCGCTGTTTCGCCGCCCGCCTCGCATTGCTGCATGGCGCTGGCGAGCGGGCCTTTCTCGAAGCGCAGCCGCTTTTCCTCTATCCGCCCGACTGGATCGCTGCCCACGACAAAGATCTGACGGCTGACATCGAACACCATCTCGCGGCCTTCCCGGGCGTCGAGACGACGGCCAAGCGCATCGCCGCGGTGCAGGCTTATGCGCCCGACCCGGCGGGACTGGCGACGCTTGAAAAGCTGTTCGTAATCGCCGCCCGTGATGATTTCCTCGTGCCATTGGCTACCGCGCTCGATCTCGCTCAGCCGGTCGCGCACGCCCGGACCGCCACATTCGATTGGGGCGGTCATGCGTGCAACGTGACCGATCCCGACAATTTCAACCGCGTCGTTCTCGAATTCCTCAGGAGTTGAAGTCCATGCAGGTCGGCGTTTTCATCCCCATCAACAATAATGGCTGGCTCATCAGCGAAAGCGCGCCGCAATATCTGCCGAGCTTCGATCTCAACAAGGAGATCGCCCTGCGCGCCGAGCAATACGGGCTCGATTTCCTGCTATCGATGATCAAACTGCGCGGTTTTGGTGGCAAGACGCAATTCTGGGAATATGGCTTGGAAAGCTTCACGCTGATGGCGGGACTCGCTGCGGTGACAGAGAAGATCAAGATCTTTGCCACCTGCCCCACGCTTATCATCCCGCCCGCCTTCGCCGCGCGGATGGCCAATACCATCGACAGCATAAGCCATGGTCGTTTCGGGCTCAACCTGATCACCGGCTGGCAACCTCCAGAATATACCCAGATGGGCCTGTGGCCAGGCGACGAGCATTTTCGCAATCGCTACGACGTACTCGACGAATATGCCCGCATATTGCGCGAGTTGTGGGAAAGCGGGCGCTCCGACTTCAAGGGCCGATATTATCAGATGGACGATTGCCTCGTCCGGCCCCAACCGCAAGCGGACATGAAGATCATCTGCGCGGGTTCGTCCGATGCGGGACTAGCGTTTTCGGCCAAGTGGGCCGACTACGCCTTCTGCCTCGCAAGGGCGTCAACACGCCGACGGCTTTCGCTTCCAATAACGACCGGCTGGCGAAGTTCACCGCGCAGACAGGCCGCGACGTCTCGGTCTTCGTCCTAGTCATGGTGATCGCCGCTGAGACAGACCAGGAAGCCATGGCTAAATGGCGGTGCTATAATGACGGCGTCGATCTTGATGCTATAGCGTGGCTGGCCGATCAGGGTGCCAGGGACACGGTCAACACCGACACCAACGTCCGCCAACTGGCCGCGCCGGAAGGTGCCGTGAACATCAACATGGGCACATTGATCGGAAGCTACGAAAGTGTAGCACGCATGCTGGACGACATGGCCCAAGTGCCGAACACCGGCGGCGTGCTGCTGACCTTCGACGATTTCATAGAAGGCGTCGAAGCGTTCGGAACGCGCATACAGCCGCTGATGAAGAGCCGGGCCAGCATAGCGCGACTTTGAACGGGTTTGTAAATGGAACTTGGCGTTCCAGATGCTTCTATACCGCCGCATTAGGGAACAGATCCGGTTGTGCCGAAAAAAATGGCGCGTCGCCGCTACCGAAGACGACCCTTGCCAGTCACTCAGCCCAAGAATATCGCTCCCCAAGTGAAGACCGTCAGCTATTTCGGGAGCAGTCGATCTCTTCTCACCGTTCACGTGTTGCAGTCCAAACGTGCGCATGTGTTGAAGCTGCCTTTTGGGCGTCATGAAAGCCGCCTTTAAGGCAGCAGGCCATCTTGACCATGTCGACCGGCTTGTCTGTGTTGTACCGCAAGAAGTTCGGAAATCCGCTTAGGCGACAACAGCGGATCCATTTCGTTTGACCCAACAATGAGATTGCGGGCCCAACCGAATCCATTTTTGCGAGACGTACCTCTGGGCGAAAGCACACGTGCATGAAGCGCTGGAGCATCGCGCAACCGACCGCGACCAGTATCCGGCCAGCAGGATGGGCGAACCGTCCGACATCGCGGCTACCGTTCTGTCTCTGGCTTCAAAGGGCGCGGGCTCAATAACTGCATAGCAGATTACCGTTGACGGCGGCATGACCCCCAAGATGATCTACCCCACTGAAGATTTGCCATATCCAGCATCTTCAATCTCGATCGTCAGCGTGCTGGATGTCGATCATGTGTGCAGCATCCTCCGGCGTCCCAAGAATCAATGGATGCCGCCATTGCGCCATCTGCGCCAATTGCTCGCCAAAGCTGACGAATGATGTCCATTCTCTATCGTCTTTCTGAAACACCGAAGAGCCCGATGCGCGCGCAAGGGCTATCCCCCCCGCGACATCCCAGATGTTGGGCGTCGCGAACCGGGCGACTTGTAGAAGGCCTGCCGCCACGAAAGCACATTCGATCGCGGCCGATCCTGTCTTGCGCCCGTCCCATGGCCCCGCGCCCGACTGGCCATGAGGATCGCCCGCAAGTCGTTTGCGAACGGCGGGGTTGGGCATGCATGAGACCTGTTCGCCTTCAAACCGCAAACCAGCGCCGCCGCCGCAATGGTAGATGCCTGGCGTCAGCAAATGACTTGTGCTGCACCATAATGCGCCGGCGACCGGAACGCCGCGATACAAGACGCCGACCGATGACGCGAACAGCGGGAAGCCGTTGATGAAGTTGCTTGTCCCGTCGATCGGATCGACCGCCCAGACAAAATCGCTGTCCAGTCCCGGCTGGACGGCCATTTCTTCGCCGATAATGCCATGGTCGGGAAAATGGTCTGCAAGATGGCGGCGGATCATCGCTTCCACGCGGCTGTCGACTTCGCTCACCGGATCGCGCAACAAGGCTATGGCATCATCATCGCCTTTGTATTGCACGGCCAGACGGCTGCCGAGCGTGGCCAGGATTTCGCGGCCGCCAATCGCGGCGAGTTCCACTGCAACGGCTTCCATCCTGGCAAGAAGATCGGGCGTCGGCACTGGTTCAGCAGCCGCCATCGTCTTCTCCTCCTGCGCTAACCGGCACCAATATCGTCACCGGCTCGTCGTCCAAGCGTATCTCGACCGTCCATGCATCGTTTGGCATCTCGACCGGGCGATCGTCGATCCGGGGACACAGGCCGCTGGACTGAAGCGTGACGACGCAGCCGGTTTCCAAACGCGCCGGTGGCGGACCCGAGAAATGTTCGGCCCACTGCATCATGGCGTCGCGATCGGATTCCCCGACGAGAAGGATATCGAGAACACTATCCTGTGTATCTGCCCTTGGCGCGAACGGTAGCCGGGGGCCGATGGCACCGATGTTGAGAACCTCTACAAGCAGCCATGGCCCGTCAAAACGCCGGCCGTCGATATCTACGGCGCAGTTGACGGGCGTTGCCGTGCCAAGCGCCTCTCGAAAAGCCGCCCGGCCATTTTCGCGCTTTTCCTCAGGGGTGTCGGGTGCCTCGTCGACCAGTTCGATGGATTGATTAAGTGCGCCAAGGCCCACGGCTTCAAGAAAGCCTCGCTTGCCGAACGGGCCGGTGACCCTGCCCACGGTCAGCGTCTTTTCGCGGATGTCGCCAAGGCCGCCGATGACGGCATCGGCCGATTGGCGAATGCCGAGCGCCCTGGCGATATTATTCGACCCGCCCATCGGGAGGATGGCTATGGGCAAAGACCTGTCGGGCATTTCGATGGCGACAGAGGCAACCGTCCCGTCGCCGCCAGCGGCGATTGCCATCTCCATGCCGATCATCCCGGATCGAATATCATCCCTGCCATGTTCGCAATAGCGGATGGCAAAACCCGCCTCTTCAAGTTGGCTCATCAACGAAGTGAGCGGCGTAGGCTTGGTTCCCGCATTGGGGCTATGGACGAGCAGCGCCTTCACCTGCAATATCCACCGCTCAGCTCAAATCTGGCCATTACCGCGTGCCTCATATTTCAGCCCCGAATTCTTCCAGAGCGGCGGTCACGACCTCGACCTTTGCTTCATCCTGCAAATCGATAGAGACTGTGATCCCGCCAGCAAGCGGGACATCGTCCCGCTCTGCCTGATCTAGCGTCTCGCTATCGGCGCCTCCGATCAGGTTACCAGCACTGTTTTCCGGTCCAGAAGCCGCCACGAAAATATCGGTTCGTTCGATACCGATTTCCTGAACCAGCCGTTCCACGGCCATATCTGCCTGGTCTCGGCTATCGAATGTACCTGTCAATGTCATGCTCATGGTGATCCTTTCATCAGTGCCTGGAATCGGCGTGATCGGCGTCTAGATAATCTTCGGGTTTTACCGTGCTGACGGAGGAATGATCTCCAACATCTTTCAGCGAATTGCCGCCGCGTTTGCGAGGATCGGGATCATCGGCATTGGATTGGACGTCGCCGCCAAGCCCACGACAGGCAGGTCGTCCGATTGGCCCTTGCCAAGGTCGCGACCATTTTGGTTTCCAAGCATAATGTCGATCCTTCCGCAAAGCAGGGGCCGGAGGTGATGCCCGGTGCTGTATGAAGCGCTGATCGCGCGATCGGTTGCATTTCTTCTCGTACCTTTCTCGCAGAAACCACATGCGGTGCGGGAAGTTATAAATGGAACATATCAAGGACAGCGAGGCAGTCATGACCGACCATTTCCACAATCCCAAACTCGACGAGCACCCGGCTTCGAACGCCGAAAAGGATCCTGCCGATTGGGTATCGGGTGACGAACCTATGACTGGCGCGCAGGCTTCCTATCTATCGACCTTATGCGAAGAGGCGGGTGTAGAACTACCTAACGGTGACCTGACGAAAGCCGACGCATCGCGGCAGATCGATGAGATGAGAGCGAAGCTTGGGAAAGATTGAAGGTGTTACGTTCGAACCATTTGCGATCGTTCATGACGGCAGTCATGTTGTGACCAACGCTTGCTGAGTATCCAGCCGAGCCTGCCATTTCATCACGACCGAACTAGGGTCAGGACCTGTTAAATTGCTTGCGCATTGGGTGATGGGTTGATTCAATAGCAGCGTTAGGAGGCGCTGCCGATGGATGTTCCGTTTCTGCTGA
>Ga0156326_112_pt1 | contig 58538 bp, 41 predicted proteins | sample RifCSPlowO2_12_FD_107974 | JGI IMG/M metagenome (GOLD analysis project Ga0156326, IMG submission 107974) | Sphingomonadales bacterium RIFCSPLOWO2_12_FULL_63_15 | reverse complement strand
CGCGCAATACAGCCAGCCGCAGCAAATGCCCAGAGCGGGCCCGAAACCGAGCGTCGTGAATAAGAGAGGCTAGTGGCGTTCGATGAAGAAGGTAATCTCGTCCCAAACCCACACGCAAGTGATTGGGAGAAAGAGCGCGTTGAACAGACAGCATTAAGACTGAAACTTAATGAACATGACCAGCTGCCAGAAGAGCGCCGCAAAATCTGGGTTCGGACAACGAGATGGATCAATCAGTATCTGACCCAGAAATCTCGTTGTGCTGATGGTGTCAACCTTGTCGCACGACAGAAAATGGTCGAAGCGGCGCGAGCTATCCACGAATTGACGCGGCCAACGTCTGAACTGTCGGTTGTCGCAAAGTGGTGTGTCGAGTTTCGAAATGATCCACGCCTGATGAGGATTGCGGCCTAACCGACCTACGCTTCTCGACATTGTTAAGCCGGGCGATGTCAATTCGATCCATATAAACCCATTCGACAGATGGTATTTGCGATGGTATAAGATGGGGACATCGAACCGATGTTCATGTAAAGTCAGTACCTTGCGATGATGGCCGGGTGCCCGTAGGGGTCACCAATTATTTCGGGCCACCTTCATGGGTTGGGCTTCACTAGATCGTCGACATGGTGGACGACCCCATTGGCGATCACGCTGCGCACTTTGAAGCTGTTGGCGATATTTTCGCGCGGATCGCCGTCCACCAGCGCGATGTCGGCGAGCTTCCCGGCTTCGAGGGTTCCGGCATCGAGGTTGAGCGCCTTGGCCGCATTGACGGTCGCCGTCTGCAGCGCCTGGAATGGCGTCAGGCCCGCATCCACATAAGACGCAATCTCCGCATGGAGATTGGTCGCGATCATCGTGTCGGTTCCCGCGACGACTTGCGCACCTGCATCATATATTTTCTTGAGGCTGATGAGGCCCCCTGCCAGCAGCGGCCGAACCATCCGTGCCATGGGATCATCGTTCCCGGTCACACTTTCCCGCGCCCAGCTGGGATAGAGGTTCACGCGCGGATCGTTGCGATAGTCGGGATTCTTTTCCAGATAACCGGTCAGCGCGCCAAAATTGGTTGGCGTCAGCGTCCGGCCGCTGCGGCCGAACAATTGGATCACATCGTCATAGGCCATGCCGCCCGGCCCTTGTTTGGGTGAATAGCCCCGGCGACTGGTGGCGCCCATATGTTCGGTGCCATCCACGCCGCTATAGGCGGCCGGATAGATTTCATGGCCCGATACGGGAATGCCCATGTCGTGCGCCGCTTCGACGATGCGGCGCTGATAGAGGTCGGGCATGCGCACATAGCTTTTGACGACGTCATATTTGAGCAGCCGCGCGCGTTCGAGTTCGCGTTCGAGATGCGCTGGCCCGGAAACGGCCACACCCATCTTGTAATAGACACGCTGCCATTCGAGCAGCGGTCCCCCGACATAGAGGCGCGGGCTGGGGCGCACGCCTGCCTCTGCCGCTTCCCGATCCTCGACGGCGTCATAGACCTGCGTGCCGGGGTCGCGAACCGTGGTGATGCCATAGGCCAGCCACGCCTTTTCGAGATTGGAGCCGAAATCCTTTTGGACATGGGAATGATATTCGATGAGACCGGGCATGGCGGTCAGGCCGGTGCCGTCGACGAACGCGCCCCCCTCATGCAGCGCCGGGTCATGATCGCGGATCTGGGCGATGCGATTGCCGTCGATGATGATGTCCTTGTCATGCTGGGTCGCATCGGTGACCGAGTCGATCAGATGGCTGACATGGACGACGGTGCGGCCCGTTGGCTTGGCGAGACGATACTTCAGGTCGACTGGTACGTCGCTCGTGACGCCGGTGGCCAGGTCGATCGTCTTCAAAGCGTCGTTGGACTGGTACAGGACTGTGTTCGAATCCGCCGTCCAGGTCGGATAGAATGCGGTATCGTTGGTCTGGCTGCGCACCGGCCCCACTGGCTTGCCTGCCTTGTCCACGGGCCAGACCTTGAGCAGGCCTTCATAGATGCCCGCCATCTTCGTGCCGTCGGGCGACCAGGCGGGGCCGCTGCCGCTGCGCGTATCGAGCGACATATTGGCCTCCGGTATCTGCCAGAATGGCTCGCCTTTGCCATCAGCCGGTATCACATAGACCTGGTTGGTGCCCTCGCGGAAACTGTTGGAAAATTTGTAGGACAGGCTGATCGCGACATATTTTCCGTCCGACGACCAACTCGGACTGCCCGGCTGGCCAAGCGAGGTCTGCAGCCGTGTGACCTTGCCGGTCGCGACATCCACCACGCAGACACCTGCCACGCCCCAACGACCATCGACGTCGATGAAAGCGACGCGCGTGCCGTCCGGCGACCAGGCCGCGCCGAGCGGCTGCGTGTCGAGCTTGGTCAATTGCCGATCCGTGCCCGTTTTCAGATCCTTGATCCAGAGCTGCGGCAGACCACCGACACGATCCGAACTGAACACAACACTCTGCCCATCGGGCGACCAGGCGGGATCGGCGTCGAGCGCGGCGTCCTTGGTCAGATTTTCCGGCACCCCGCCCTTGGACGAGACGACATACAAATCGCCCAGCGCAACGAAGGCGATGCGACTGCCATCGGGGGAGATACGCGGATGCACGATGCCCAGCGCCTTGCGCGGCGCGGTCGAATCCCAATCACGCTTGGCCCGCACATAGCGGGGCTTTACAACCTCCAGCGTGGCGGCGAAGTCGATCGTCGAGGTCGCCTTCGCCCCGCCCCGCCGGATCTTGCCGTCAGACACGTAGAAATAGCCGCCTGCCCCATCCCAGCTTATGCGGAAAGGAAAGACATTTTCCTTGCCGCTGACGATCTTGCCGTCGATTGCCAGATGGCTGCCCGTGTCGTCCTGCACGACATAAGCCAGTTGCCCCAACGGCCCGAATGACGGCGCTTCGGCCCTTCCTTCGGCCTGTTTCAACAGACTTTCCTGCCCCGTCGCCAGATCGACGACATAGAGGGCGCTCGCCATCCCCTGCCCGCCGGAATAGGCGATCCGCGCGCCATCGGGTGACCAGGTCGGTAGCCGGTCCTCGCGCGCGTGGCTGCTGACCTGCTTCATCGCGCCCGTGGCGATGTCGAGCGTCCAGATGTCATAATTGCCGCTACGATCCGACGAAAAGGCGAGCGTCTTGCCGTCCGGCGAAAAGACCGGCTCGCGATCATCGAATGGGCCTTCGGTCAGCTTGTGCATGTCGCTGCCGTCGGGCTTGATGCTCCACAGATCATAGCCGCCGTCGCGATAGGCGAAGTAGACGAGGCGTGATCCGTCGGGCGACCAGACCGGCTGACGCGCGTCATTGAAATAGTCGGTGATCCGCCTGGCCTTCCCGCCTTTGACCGGGATGATCCAGAGACTGCCCTGCAGATCGACGGCCAGCCACTTGCCGTTCGGCGAAACGGACACGGCCATCGACGTCCCTTCATGCACGTCGAAGGCAATCGGTGTCTCGCCACCAGGCGGGGGCAGATTGGCAGGTTGAGCGAGGGCCGGAATGACCGTGCCGACCATCAGGGCGATGGCGAAGGGTGTGAGCCGTATATTCATGATATGATTTCCCCGTTCATTCCCTACCAGCCGAAGACGTAGCGTTCCCGCCGCACATCCGCGCCACCACGCAAGGTGCCGGTTTCAGGCACGACGCCTGCCGCTACGATGCCGGTCGACACGCCGAATGGCCCCAATACATCCAGCTTGTGCCCCCGCGCGCTCAGCGCATCGCGCACCGCTTGAGGAACGCGATCTTCGATCTCCAGCACGCCCGGCTCGTCCTTCTTGACGCCGAAGGAACCATGGAAATGATTGGAGTTGATCCGGGGTGCCTCGATGGCCGCCTGCAGCGGCTCTCCGAAGGCCAGGACGCGCAGCAACACATTCATGATCTGCTGGTCCTGATTGTCGCCGCCCGGCGTGCCGATCGCCAGGAAGGGCGCGCCATCCTTCAGCACCAGGGACGGCGACAACGTCGTGCGTGGCCGCTTGCCGGGGACAAGGACGTTGGGGCTGTCGGGATCGAGATCGAAGATCGTCATCCGGTTGCTCATCGGCACGCCGGTATCGCCCGCAATATAGGCACCGCCCAGCATCCAGCCCGAACTCGGCGTACAACTGAACAGATTGCCGTGCCGGTCCACCACTTCGATCGCGGTCGTATCGGCGGTGGGCGCCGGCGGTTTTTTCAGCATGCGCGGTAGGAAGGAAGGCGTGTCGCGCTTGCGTCCCTCAAAGGCCCAAGGGTCGCCATAGCGATGCTCCAATGACGCCTGCGGCCGGATGTCCCTGGCACGCGCGGCGGCATAGGGTTTGGACAGCAGGCCTTGCATCGGCACGCTGGCGAAATCGGGATCGCCGAAGAAGGCGTTGCGATCATCGAAGGCGAGTTTGATCGCCTCGGCCAGCGTATGCAGATAGGCGTCGCTGCCCGGCTCCATCGCACCGATCCCGGCGGCTTCGGCAATATTCAGCGCCAGCAGCAGCGCTGGTCCCTGGCTCCAGAAACCACCCTTGCACACGGTATAGCCGAACACTTCCGCAGTCGCCGGTGGTTCGACCCTACCCTTATAATTGGCCAGATCCGCATAGCGCATCAGCCCGCCGTCCGCCTCCATAGCGGCACCGATGCGGCGGGCGATGTCGCCCTTGTAGAAGGCATCGCGCCCGGCCTGGATCGCGGCCTTGCGATCCTTCGTCCGGGCAAAGGCCTGCCGATCGGCAGTCGCGATCGTTCGCATCGTGCGCGCGAGATTGGGCTGGCGAAATATCTCACCGGTGCGGGGCAGCCTGCCGCCGGGATAATAGGCGTCATAGGCATTTTTATATTTGGATGTGGCCTTCTGCTGGCTGACGAAAACCTCGGCCAAGAAATTATACATGACGAAGCCGTCCGCCAGTTCGATGGCGGGTGCCATCACCTGGTCCAGCGTCATCGTGCCGTTGAGCTGGAGCGCCAGCGCCATGGCGTCCACCATCGCCGGAACGGTGCCGCCATTGGGGCCGTTGCCCGGTATCACGCCCAGCGCGGCAAACTGATCGACGGTCGCAAGCGCGGGGGCCGTCCCCTGACCATTGACGACCGACGCTTTCTTGGTGGCGGCGTCATAGATGATGGTGGGGGCTTCGCCGCCAAAGCCGAAATGGGAGATTTCCGTGACCGCTGCGGCAAAAACGGCGGCTACGCCTGCATCGGTGGCGTTGCCGCCCGCCATCAAGATGCGGGTTCCAGCCGCCACCGCATAATGGCGGCCGGCTGCAACGATGCCGAACTGGCCGACGATTTCGGGGCGGAGCGTTTCGCCAGCGCTTTTGAGGCGCGTTGGTTCTGGCGGCGGCGTTTGCGCCTGGGCGCTGGTGCCGATCGGCCCGGCGATCGCGGCGGCTCCGGTGGCCAAAGCCCATTTTCCCAAGGCACGACGGTTCATTCCCGTAATCGGGTTCTCATCGTTCATCGTTGAAACTCCCCGTTTTTCCTGCGCCGATACGCTTTATCCGGCGCCAATATGTCAGATGGGACCAAGGATGATCCGGTTGCCGTCCGTCCGCGTCGCCAGGCCCAGGCTTTCGGCTGCCGCCTTCGCAAAGCCATGCGGATCATTGGCGACAAACAGCCCCGTGATCGTTTCCTGCGCGATCAGCGGGTCGGCGATCATGATCTTCTCGTCATTATAGCGCGCAAATTCCGCGGCCGCCTGCGCGAGGGAGGTGTCGCGAAAGGCGATCATCCCTTCGCGCCAATAGAGTTCCTGCGCAATCGCATCGGGCGAAATCCGGGCCGTCTCGATGGGACTGGCCGCCGCCGGATCGACCGCTGCGCGCATCCCCTGCACCAGCCGAACCGGCTGGGTCGCGACGTTGCGACGGCTCAGTTCGACCACGCCTTCGCTGACGATCACGCCAACGGCGCGATCCGCTTGCCGCCGGACGGTGAAGGCCGTACCGACCGCGCGAACCCGCGCATCGCCCGCCTCCACCACGAAGGGGACGGCCTTGTTTTTCGCGACATCGAACAGCGCTTCGCCCCTCGTCAGTATGACGGTGCGTGTTTGAGGCGTAAATCGCACTTCGATGCGGCTGGCGGTGTTGAGATTGACCACGCTGCCATCGGGAAGCGCAACCCGCAGCATTTCGCCCTTGGCTGTCTCATAATATGTGCCCTGCCCCGACAGGTGCAGCCCGACGGCGGCTACCGCCGAGGCCGCAACCGCTGCGCCAGCGCCCCACAGGATTTGCCTGCGCGTCGCGCCGACCTTGGTGGTCGCGGCATGGATCGCCTGTTCATCGGTTTGCGCCAGTTCGACGCGGGCGAGCGTCGCGCGGGCCATCGCCCACGCACCCATGCGGCGACTGTCCCCGGCGAGCCAGGAATCCAACTCCCGTCTGTCGGCGGCGCTGAGACCAGTCGCGTCACAGCGGGCCGCCCAGAGGGTCGCCTGTTGTTCTATCTCCGCGCTGCTTTCCCTGACTGTCATATGGCTCTGCATTTGAAATTCGGTCGTTAGACGCGACATGGCCGGTTTTTCCGCCACGTCCGAAAATATTTATCAGGGTGCGAATGCCGCGGCCGACATGTTTTTCGACCGTGCTTTCCGACAAACCCAGCTTTTGCGCGGTTTCCCGCTGCGACAATCCATGGACTTTGCGCAGGATGAAAACCTCGCGGCATTTGGCCGGCAACTGGTCGATTGCCTCCGCCACCAGCCGAAACTCCTCGCGCTGCTCCGCTTGCACGTCAGGCGGCAGAACCCCGGATTCGATGCTCAAACGATCAATCTCGGTCAGCGTCTCCATCGAGACGACCGGCGCGCGTCGCACTTCGGTGACTATGACCGACAGCGCGGCGCGGAAGAAATAGGCGCGTGGATTTTCGATATGGTCGACCGACGGTAGGGTCGCGAGCTTCGCATAGGTTTCCTGCACGACATCATCGAGCAGAAAGCCATATTGCACGCGCCCCGCCAGCCAGCGCCGCAGCGCTGGTTCATGCGGACAAATGTGGCGTGCCAGCCATATGGCTCTGCTATCCAGAATAGGTCGACCCCTTACATCGACGATCGTCTGTAGCAACGAAAGGCACGCCCAAATCCGCCGCTAGAACAGCATGAAAAAAATGTGACAGGCGCGATGGCGGATATTTTCCGCTCTCGTGTCTTTCCACTGTGATCTGCGGCAGCATTCGCCTCCAAGCCGTGATCTGGAGAGGATGTCGGGCACCCGGAAAAGGGGCCGATCGGCATCGCCTGGCCGGGCGAATGAGTCGGCCCATGAACGGAATTTTCAGTGAGTGATCGACCATCGCGTGGCGCCTTGGCTGCGTGCGTCCGCTGGCGCGCGTCCGTGTGGGAGGGAAATGGGGGAACATGATGAACAAGACGAAGATCTTTACCATGCTGCTGGGGAGCAGCGCCGCTGCACTGGCGCTGACAAGTGGGACAGCCAGCGCCCAACAACGCAATTTCGACCTGCCCGAAGGCCGCGCGGTGGATACGCTGCCCTCCTTCGCATTGCAAAGCGGCCTGCAGATCATCGCGCCGTCCAAGAAACTGCGCCACAGTCGCACGCCCCGTCTCTATGGCGCGCATGATGCGCGGCAGGCGCTCAAACATATCATCCGGGGCACCGATCTCGTCATCTCCTCCGACCGCAACGATGTCGTCACCTTGCGCGATCGCAGCCTCAGCGCCGAACCCGGCGCGGTCGCAGCGTTGAAGCCGATTGCGTTTGCGCAGTTGGAGACGGGCGGCACCATGTCGGACGCGCCGACCATGGGGTTGCCCGCCGAGCCGCAAGGCGAAAGCCGCGCCGAAATCGTCGTCGTCGGCACCCAGATCAGGGGCGCGAAGACAACGGGTGCCCTGCCCGTCACCGTCGTCGGTCAGGAACAGGTCGATGCCGTCGCGGCCGTTTCCGGCGCGGACCTGTTCCGCTCCATCCCGCAGCTCGGCGGCGTGACCTTCAATGAGCAGGTGCTGGGCGGCGGATCGGGCAATGCCGCGCGCGGCGACGTATCCACCGTGTCATTGCGCGGCCTGGGTCAAGGCAACACGCTGCTGCTGATCAATGGCCGCCGCACCGTCCTGCATCCCACATCGCAGGCGATTACCGGGGTGATCGATTCCGGCGTGCCGACCTTCGGCTTTAACGCCAACACCATCCCCGTCGGCGCGATCGAGCGGGTGGAGGTGCTGCGCGATGGCGCGGCGGCGCTCTATGGGTCGGATGCCGTTGCGGGCGTCGTCAACAACGTACTCAAATCCAACTTCACCGGGGCGACCTTCGACGCGCAATATGGCGGGGCGGAAGACACCAATTTGCGTGAGTTCACCGTCAATGGCCTCGTCGGGTTCAATTTCGGCGGCGGCCGGGGCAATGTCTCGCTCTTTGGCGGCTATGCGCAAAAGTCCAAACTCTATCTGCGTGACCAGGACTATACGGCCACGGCCGACCGGCGATCCTTCGTCGCGGGCACGCCCTTTGCCAACAATGCAAGCTTCAACGGGACATCGACCAGCACACCCTGGGGCACGTTCCAGGCCACTGGGACCGGCGTGATCACCAGCAATGGCGTCGCGCTTACCAACGCATCGCGCCAATTCCACATCCAGCCATCGACCAATGCCGGTTGTCAGGTTGCGGCCGGTACGCCGGGCATGTGCTATGATGATGGCAGCGGCACGACGCAGATGGCGAACGTCGATTCCAACCTGCGCTTCAACCCGAATGCGACATTTGCCGACCTGACCACCCAGCCATCGGTCAAGCGCATCAACCTGTTCAGCTTCATCAATTATGAACTGACCGACAATCTCGATTTCTTCGGCGAACTGGGTTTCTATCAGGGCAAGACCGAAGCGAATATCGGCACCGGCGGGTCGCTGGCCAACATCCCGATCACTGTGGCGGCGGACGCCTATTGGAACCCCTTTGGCCCCGTCGGCTCGCCCAATCGTCTTCCCGGCCTCAATATTCCGGACGAAGGACTGCCCGTCACCATCCGCAGCCTCAACTATGTCGATGTAGGGCTGCGCAACGTTAATGTGACCAACCGGCAATATCGCATTCTCGGTGGCCTGCGCGGCATGTTCGGCGACTGGAACTGGGAGTCGGCGGGGCTATATAGCTGGGCGACGGTCAAAGACACTATGGACGGCACGTCCAGCAGCCTGTTGCAAGCGGCGATCAACAAGACGACGTCTGATGCCTATAACCCATTCAATGGCGGCAGCCTGTCTGATCCCTCGGTTGGTGACGGCACGCCCAATGCCGATGCGATCGTCGACAGCTTCCGCATCCAGTCCACCCGTCGCAACAAGACGTCGCTGGCGCTTTGGGATTTGAAGATTTCCAATGCCAATCTGATCGGTCTGTGGGCGGGGAACAGCATCGGCGTCGCCACCGGCGTCGAGTTCCGGCGCGAAACCTTCGACGACAATCGCGATCCTCGGCAAGGCGGTGTGACCGGTGTCGACATCACCTATACCGATGCGGTCACGGGCATCTTCTACGGGTCGGACCTGATGGGGGCCAGCCCCAGCCCCGACGTATCGGGCAAGCGCAAGGTCTGGTCCGCCTATGCCGAAATCGCTCTGCCTTTGGTCAGCCCGGACATGGAAATCCCCATGATCCGCTCCTTCGATATCCAGATCGCCGGGCGCTATGAACGCTATAGCGATGTGGGTGACGTCGCTAAGCCGAAGATCGCGGCGAGCTGGGATCTGTTGCAGGGCTTCCGCCTGCGCGGTTCCTGGTCCCAAGGTTTCCGAGCGCCTAACCTGGAAGTCATCAACACCGCGACGCTGGACCGCGTCAATGGCGGCACCGAATATGTGCTGTGCGAAGCCGACCTGCGCGCCGGGCGCATCAGCAGCTTCTCCCAATGCGCGCGCAACGTGTCGGTGCTGCGGCGGTCGGGCGGCAATCCTGATCTGAAGCCCGAAGAATCCACCAGCTGGAACTTCGGCGCCGTGTTCCAGCCGCCACTGCCCGAAGGCTGGGGCAATGTGACCTTCACCGTCGATCGCTGGCGGATCAAGCAGAAGGGCGTCGTGGGTCTGCTCGATTATCAGAATGCGCTCAACCTCGACTATCTGCTACGGGTCCAGGGCAGCAGCAATCCCGCCGTTGTGCGCCGCGAACCGACGGCGGACGACATCGCGCTGGTGGCGGGCACGGGCTTGGCACCAGTGGGTGAGCTGCTTTACGTCACGGCTCCCTTCCAGAACCTGTTGCCGATCCAGGTCGATGGCATCGACTTCAACCTGGACTATCGTGTCGCCACCACCAATTTCGGCAAGTTCGGGCTGAACGTGAATGCCGCGCGCCTGATCAAATATCAGCTCGACGCCCCCGCAGCCGTGCAGGCGGTGACCGATGGGCAGGCGGCTGGCGAGATCAACGCGGCCGTGCCTGTTCCGGGCGGTGGCGATGTCGTCGGACGCGATGGCCAGCCACGCTGGCGCATTTCCGCCAATCTGACCTGGGACTATGGCCCGGTGACCATCGGTGCCTTCACCCAGTTCATCGATGACGTCTATCAGGACGCGGTGTTCGATGCGGACGGCAACCGGTTCGTGGTCAAGGGGCAGACGACGGTTAACCTCTATGCCACCTATAAATTCGACAGCGGCATGATGAAGGGGACGGCGATCACCGTCGGCGCCCGCAACATCTTCGACAAGGATCCACCGCTCGCGTCGGGCGGCTATCTGTCCAGCCTGTATCAGCCGCAGGCGCGCTATTGGTACACCAGCATCAAAAAGTCCTTCTGATGCGGGATGAAGGTCTGGCCCGTCGCGATCTGATCGCGGCGGGGTTCGCAGGCGCAGCGCTGCTCGGCCTGCCCGATCGAGCGGCTCTGGCCCAGTCGGGGGACAAGGCACCCGATGCGCCCCGCAGCAGCCCGGCGGTGGCAAGGGCGCATCGCGTCGAAGTGCCGATGCCGCATGGCGGGGTCGCAGCGGGGCATCCGCTGGCGGCGATGGCGGGGACGCGCATGCTGATGCAGGGCGGCACGGCAGCGGACGCCGCCGTTGCCGCCATGGCCGTGATGAACGTGGTCGAACCCTGGGCATCGAGCGCGGCGGGCAATGGTTTTGCCACCTGTTTCGAGCGGCGCAGCGGCAAGGTGCAGTCGCTTGCCTTTACCGGGGGTGCGCCTGCCCTGCTCGATCCGAACGTCGATCCCAAGGAACTGGACAGCGGGCATAAGGCTGTGGCGGTGCCGGGCGCGTTCGGTGGCTGGATCGCGCTCGCCCGGCGATATGGGCGGCTGCCGCTGGCGACATTGCTCGAACCCGCCATCGGCTATGCGCGCGATGGGCATCCGCTCGATGCCTCGATCGCGATGTTCATCCGCCGCCAGCAAGCGGTGCTGGCGCGCTATCCGACCAGCGCGGCGATCTTCCTGCCCGGCGGCCAGCCGCCCGCGCCGCGCGCCATCTTCCGCAATCTGCCCTTGGCGCGCACCTTTCAAAGTCTCACCGACGCGGAAACGCGGGCGCTCAAAGGCGGGGCCGACCGGGACAAGGCACTATCCGCCGCCTATGATCAGTTCTACACCGGCCCGATCGCGCAGGACATGACCCGCTTTTCGCAGGCCAATGGCGGCTGGTTGCGCATGGAGGATATGCGCGCCTATCGCCCGGTCTGGGAGCAACCGGTTTCGACCGTCTATCGTGGACTGGACGTTTATTGCAGTCCGCTGACATCGCGCACCGGTTTGGAATTATGCGAACAGCTCAACATCGTGGAAGGCTGGGATTTGGCATCCCTTGCTGGCGATCGCGCCAGCCTCACGCATCTGCTGATCGAGGCGATCAAGATCACCAAGGCTGACGTCTATCGCTATGCAGGCGATCCCCGCTTTGTCGACGTGCCCGTCGCGACATTACTGTCCAAGGATTTCGCCGCGACGCGACGCAAACTGATCGACCGCATGCAAGCCATCGCCTTTCCCGAAGGCGCGGCACTGGCCACGGGCAAGCAACCTGATCGGCCGACGGCCATCGATGAAGACACACGCGGCGGCGATACGACAAGCCTGTCGGTGGTGGACAAGGAAGGCAATGCCATTGCCGTCACGACGACGATCGGCGGCGGCTTTGGGACGTCGGTGATGATGGGCGACACGGGCCTGTTGTGCAACAATGGCCTGCGCGTTGGATCGACGGCCCCCTATGCCGATCATCCCAATGCTGTAGCACCTGGCAAGCGTGCGCTGCTCGGCAATGGCCCCGTCATCGTGCTGGACAAGGGGCAATTGAAGCTCGTGTGCGGCACGCCAGGCGGCGAGACGATCGGGCAGACCCAGTTCCAGTTTCTGATCAACGCACTCGACCTGGAGATGCCGATCCAGCAGGCGATAGAAGCGCCCCGCTTCGCGCTTCAGGCCAAACCCAGTTTCTACAAGCCTGGTGCCGTCATCACCGTACAATTGGAAGACCGTTTCGCGCCGGCGGATGTCTCGGCGTTGAAGGCCAAGGGCCATAGTGTGGAGACGGTAGGTGCCTTCGCGATCGGCAGCATCCAGGGCGTCATGGTCGATCCGTCCGGCGCACGCATGGGCGGCAGCGATCCCCGCCGCATGGGATATGCGGTAGGCTATTGAGCAGAGACCGACCTTATGCGCCAATCCGCTTCGCCGGAGGGCCGAAATAGCTGGCAGGTAGCGTGTCGCGATAAGCGATGATGCTTTGCAGGACGATCGTCGGATCGACCATCGCGACGGTCAGGACATGCCGCCCCGGCTTCGCGATCATAGCTTTGAAGCGCATGATACGCATGTCGTTGCGCGCATTGATCTCCGACGCCTTGCCCAGAAATTCCTCGGACTCGCGCTTTTCGGGCGTGAAGACGGTTACGACCTGCGGCGGGCAATCATCCACCCATAGGGCCAGCGACAGCGCATGATCGGGATTAACCTTGAGCGTTGGTGCCGTGACCAGGTCGAACGTCCATTCGCCCGCCTCGCCAACGAAGAGGGGATATTCCAATCGAGGCGCACGCTGCGGGTCCGGCATGGATGCGGCATCCACCGGAAAGATCGACATCGCCGCATCGACCCGTCCATAGTCGGGGATCGGCTCCCACTGGACACCAGCGGCGGGAATGTTGCGCGCATAGTCGCTGGCCGGGATCGAGAAGGCACCGACGAGCGATCCCCAACAGCCTTTGGCGGCCCGCTCTTCCTCCGCCGACGCCCGAATGGCCGTGACCGTCACCGTCACGCTCTGCGCCTCAGCGCCACCGCGACCATTGCTGATCTTGACCGTTCCCGTGCTGCGACCGGGCGGCAGCTTGCGCCAATCGATCTCGACGCGGTGGCGCCGGTCGGCCTTTCCGACGCTGAACGCCTTGTCCTGTTTCAGGATGATCCAAGGCTCGCTCGCTACCAACTGGACCTCCACCGGGCGTTTGCCACGGGGGAACGTCTCGATCCAGCTTGATGGCCGGTGCAAGCTGTCGAGCACCGGCAAATTCGGGGCCATATAATAGCCCGGCCAGCCCTGCCGCGCGCCCTCAACGGCCACGCCGAACTGCGCCGTGTCCGGCAGATCAAGCGCCGACACCGGCGGACGAATATCCTGACCCGGCTGATACCAATCGAAATAGCCGATATAAGGCTGGTCCATCAGATGGCTCCATTTCCCATCCGACAGGTCGTGATTATAGGTGTCGCGGATCGCCTGGGCCTGCGCAAACAGCCGCTTGACCTCTTGCGCCTCCTCGTTGGTGCTGGCGCGCGCCTGTTCTGCAAAGCGTTTGTTGCGCGCGGCGGCGACCTGCATTTGCGTCAGGTTGCAGCAGCCCCTGATGGGGTGGAGGACAAGCTGATAATAGGCCGCCTTATGCGTCTCCGGCAGTTTGTCGTTGATCGCTTCGGCACGCGATCGCAGGTCCAGCCACAACGCCACCATCCGTTCGGCTTCGTCGAAATTCTCAAGGCTGTACGTGTCGGGGCGCAACTGCTCCGGTTTGCGCCACGCATTATATTTCGCATAGCGTGAAACCAGCGTGGCGATCTCCTGCGCATGCGCCTGCCCAAATTCGCGGGCGGCCCATATTTGCGTCCACGCGGCGATGCGGTCCTTGCTGACCGCCTTGGGGTCCCAGGCCATCGTCAGGAAAAATTCGATGGGCGATTCCAGCGGCTTCAAGTCGCCGATATTGGTGATCCAGATCCGATCCGCGCCATAGGTGAGCGCCAGGTTCATCTGTTCCCATATCTTCGGGAAGGGATTGGTGTTGATCCACTTGTAGCTATATGGCCCGCCATTCATGTCCATATGGTGATAGATACCAAAGCCGCCGGTGCGGGTGGCTCGCTCCTGCGCTGTGGGCAGGCGGCGGATATAGCCGACATTATCGTCGGCGAACATCAAGGTGACATCGTCGGGCACCTTAAGGCCAGCATCATAATATTTCTGGACTTCGGTAAACAGCACCCAGACCTGCGGGATGTCCTCGATGCGTTTACCGGTCTCCTCGACCAGCAATTGGCGCTGGTCGGCGATGATCGTTTCCAGCAGTGCGATGTCGGATTTGATGCCGCCGGTGCTTTCCAACGCCACGTCACCATCACCACGCATCCCCATCGTCACCAGCAGTTCGCGGTCCTTGCTACGCTTGGCACCTTCGCGGAAGAATTGCTGAACGGCGGGACGGTTGGTGGCATAATTCCATTCGCCATTGCCTGGCCGACGCCGGGTCCATTCCTTATGCGCGCGGTTCATCGGTTCATGATGGGATGTGCCCATGACGATGCCATATTCATCGGCCAGCGGCCCGTTCAATGGATCATCTTCATTGAAAGCGTTGTTCCACATGGCGGGCCACAGATAATTGGCGCGCAGCCGCAGCAGCAGTTCAAAGACATTCTTGTAGAAGGCGGCGTTCATCCCGCCGAACTTTTCCGCCGGCCAGGCCGACAGGCAGGGCGCTTCATTGTTGAGAAAGATGCCGCGATATTTGACCGCCGGTTCACCCTGGAAGTAACGGCCATAGGAAAGCTGGATGTGGTCCCGTTTCATCACCGGCACATCGGCCCACCAATACCAGGGGGATACGCCGATATTCTGGGACAAATCATAGATCCCGTAGATCGTCCCGCGCTTGTCGCTGCCCACGATGACCAGTGCTTCGCTAATACCCGGTGCCGGATTGGCGATGGTCTGGATGGTGTAGGATTCCCATTTGCCGCGAATGGGCGCCACATCGATCTTGCCGCTGTCTGCCAGCCGGTCGATCAGCGGGCTGTGGCCAAGCGTACCGATCAACACCATTCGCCCCTTGTCGGCGGTCGGGGATAGCGGCGCATCGACACCGGTAACACGGCCAATATCCACCGACAGGTCATGCGTCGCGCGGATCACACCGGCGAAATCGCTGGCATCCACGAACAATGGCACCGCCTGCCCTTGTCCGGCCAGTTCGAACCCCTGCCCCTTGCCATCGAAGCGGACTGCCGCGCGGAGGGGGCTGGCCGCCAATGCTGCGGCAAGCGATCCGGACAGCAGATTGCGACGAGACAGCATGGCAGGGCTCCTCCGGCTTAACCGGGCGATAGAATAAGCGGTCAGAGACTATAGGAAGGCGGCGGCCGGTTCGACCCGGCCGCCGCCTTTCAAGCAGAGCGGATCAGAAGGTGCCGCGCAGGCCGACAAGATATTGTACGCCGGGCCGATATTGCGTGAATGTCGCGCCTTCATATTGGAAATAGCTGCCCAGCGTCGAGTTGGTGAAATTCTGGACATCGACAGTCAGTTGCGGCGCGCCATTCCATCCAAACAGCTCCTCCAGATCGAAGCTCGAAGAGAAGTCCCACTGCTGATAATTGTCGGTGAACAGGGCTGCGGTGGGAATGCCATTCTGGTTGGCACCGCTGCTCTGCGAGCCTTCGCGGAAGGTGGTCGAAACCCGCAAATTGACACCGCCATTCTCATAATAGCCAATGAGGTTGTAGGTGAAAGGCGCGACACCGAAAGCGACTGCCGGGCCGTCGCTGCGCTGATCGACGATCGTGGCATTGGCGTTGAAGCCGAAGCCGCGCACGCCGATGCTTTCGGTCAGGAAATCGAGCGGCTGGATCCACTGGAATTCCAGGCCGTTGACGGTCAGCTTGTTGGGGACATTAACCTGCGATTGCACCTGGATCGTCGCGACGTCAGGCCCGCCGCGCAGGTCGATCGCCGCAGCCTGGGTCGGATTGAGCGAGTCATAGGTAATGCCATATTGCGCCAGGAACGAGAATGGCTGCGTCGTGATCTGGTTGGTCGTAAAGCCCGTCAGCGACTTGCGGAACGCATTGACCGACACCAGCCCTTCCTGTCCGATATAGAGTTCGACGCCGAAATCGAGATTGTCCGAGAAATAGGGGTTGAGCGCAGGGTTGCCGATCGTCGCCGTCGCCGCCGACGGATCGCCAAAGCCGACGCCGGGCAATTGCGCGGCAGGATCGGGCCGGGTCATCGTCTTGGAATAGGCGGCGCGCACGACCGCGAGATCGCCGATATCATAGGCAACCGTCGCTGCGGGCAGCCATTTGTCATAGCTGTTTGAGGTCCGCACCAGCGTGACGATGCTGGGATAGCGCGAACCATCGGGCAGGCTGCTACCGTCCGGCAACGTATTGCGCGGATCGGCCAGCGAGACACGGCCTTCGATGGTCTGATCGGTCTTCACATAGCGCACGCCGACATTGTAGCGCAGGTCATTGTCGCCAACCTGTTGCTTGCCAGCCGCCATGAAATAGGTCGCGAAGGATTTTTCGCGGATCAGGCCACCGCTCGCGCCGGTGTTGGAGCCGCCCGATTCCGGCATGTTATCGTGGAAATAATCATAGTTGGATGCCTGCTTGAAACGGTCCCAATCGACCGTCACGAAACCGGCACGCCCCGGCATCAGGAAGGATGGGAGTTGGCCGACGGGGATCAACGAACCGCCATAGTTGACCGAGCCGGTCTGCCCTGCGGTCGACCCCGTGCCATAGCCGGGATAGGTCGGATAGCCCGGCGTGCCCGGTGCGACCGATGCTGCGCCAAGGCAGGGTGGCTGGCTGTTGGGACCAGGCATGAAGACATTGGGGTTGCCGCCGCACACGGCATTCTGCCAGGCTTGGCTATTGTCGAAGCCGCGAATACGGCGGCTGACATCGTCATAATTGCCACCAAGTTGCAGGTTGAAGCGCTCATCGCCCCAGGTCAGCGCACCGCGGACGCCCTTGGTCTCGTTACGCCGCCGCTCATCGTTCATATTGAGCCGGCCGCCATTCCACACGAAATTATTGGGGTCGTTCAGGTCGACGCTCGACTCGATGGTCGGCGCGCCGTTCGGATTGGCGGTATAATCGACCGTCACCCCCGTCCCCAGCGCCGTGACTGGCCCGGCAGTCGGAATTTCACGGTGGAAGGTGCTGCGCGTATAATTGGCCTGGATGGACAATTTCAGCCGATCGCTCACTTCCCAATCGAGGCCGGGGTTGACGCTGAAAAGCTCGGTCGTTTCGGTCAGCGGCCGATATTCAAGGAAGAATTGCGAATTGGCATAGGTGCCGCTGGTGACCTGGCACCCGGTCGCACAATCTTCGCGATCATAGGTGGTGTTGGTCGGGATGATCTGACCATTGCGGACGATCCAGGCGATATTTTCGCGGGTCAGGTCGTTCTGTTTATAGCCGTACAGCCCATCGACATAGAAATGCATCGCATCGCTTGGACGCCATTCGGCGCTGGCGATGGCATTGATGCGGTCACGGCGGCCATATTGCGCGCTGAAGCGTCCCAGACGCGGCAAGATGCCATTGTCGATCTGTTGAATGGACGCGCCCGGATTATTGGCCAGCAACCAGGCCTGATCAATTGCCTGCCCAGGAACGGTGCCTCCTCCCGCGCCGACAGGAACGGTGGCCGGAATGGTCCAATTGCCGCCGCCGGTCGTGTTGCAGCCCCCCGCCGCTCCACACTGCGCAGCCGTCAGGGCCGGGTTGGTATAGCCAATCGTTTCATAGCCGCGATTGTCGGTAAACAGGCGCTGGCCCGACACGCCGACCAGGAAACCGACCGTATCGTTCGTCGTGCTGAAGATCATAGACCCGCGTGCGCCGATGCGATCGACGCCGCTCTGCTTGGTCCCCTGCATGCTGTAGGTCAGGCGCGTTCCAGGCTGGTCGAAGGGACGCGCCGACCGCATGTCGATATTACCGGCCGCGCCGCCTTCCAGCAGGTTGGCAGTGTAGCTTTTGTTGACGGTCAATTTCGTGAAGAGGTCGGTCGGGAAGAAACTGAGATCGACCGAACGGTCGGTGCCCTGCGCATCCGTCGCGCCGGACGAGGACACGGCGATGGGGGCACCGTTCAACGTGACATTGGTGAAATTCGAACCCAGGCCGCGAATCGCCACATTGACGCCTTCGCCATTCACGTCGCGATTGATGGTGATGCCGGGAATGCGGTTGAAGGATTCGGCGATGTTGGTGTCAGGGAATTTGCCGATGTCCTGCGCGAAGATGGAGTCGCTGAAGCCCGTGGCATCACGCTTGGCATTGGTCGAATTTTGCAGCGACGCACGATAGCCGGTGACGACGATGTCGTTCACCTGTTCGCTGTCGATCTGCGGCGCAGCCTGGGCATCGGGCGCGTCGGCCTGTGCCAAGGCGGCCTCCGACAAGATCAGCGAGCCAAGCGCGGACGCCGCCAGCAACGACAAACGAATGGAGCCTTTACACACCGACATGGGTCATCCCTCCTGAGACTGCTTCCGAAATTCCGGCAAGCATTTATGGTAACGCTAACACATGACCTTATCCAGTGGCTATACCAAACTGTCAATACCAGTTATGAAATTTGGTAGCGATATCTTGGGATAGACACGGGAGATTGGTCCTCTTGAGCCGTCATTTACGGCGGCCGTCAACGGGCATCCTCTCAAGAGGACATCGCCGGTTTCAAGCCGCCAACCCGCTCCTCTGGGCTAGACTCGCTAAGCCCTACTCGGCACTGAGGCCTTGAAGCATGGCCAGGAGCATGACATGACCAGCATCGTCGCAACCCGACCGATCTACCAGGATTGGCTCAACCTGCTGATGGTACGGATGCGTGCGCCCGATGGGCAGGAATGCGATCGGCATGTGGTGGAGATGCGCCGCGCGGTGGCGTTGATGCCCTTCGATCCGGTACGCCGTGTCGCGCTGACCGTATCGATGCCGCGCGCGCCCGTGATGATGGCGGGGCTGCCCGACATGCTCGAAGCGATTGCGGGCCTGCTGGAGGATGAACCCGAAGATTGTGCCCGGCGGGAGGCGATGGAGGAGGCGGGCGTGCAACTGGGTTCGCTCATCCATCTCGGCCAAATCTGGAGCATCCCCAGCGTCGTCACCGAGAAGATCGATTATTATCTCGCCGAATATAGCGCCTCAGACCGGATCGCGACAGGCGGCGGTCTGGACGAGGAGCAGGAGAATATCACCGTCCACGAACTGCCGCTCGATACGCTGTGGACGATGATGGCGAACAAACAAATCAACGATGGCAAGCTGGCGATCACGCTGATGGCGCTGCGCCTGCGACGGCCCGACCTGTTCAGCGTGCCGGTGGAATGACCAGGACGGAGCGGGCGGCAACGTTCACCGCCTGCCCCTCCAGCAGGAACCGACACGCCTCCCCGTCGCCATTGACGCAGATGGTCAACCCACTGCCGCAATAGCGCAGCGCGAAACGCCGCCGCTGCGGGTCTTCCCACTGTGCGACACTCAACGGCGCGCCGCTCTCGTCCAGCCAGGCGACGTCCGCTTCCCGCAGGATCGCCGTGCCACGCAGATCCGCATTGCCCGCCCGCAAGGCCGCCAGCGCAAAGGCCTCCGCCTCCAGCGCGGTGTCGCGCCCTGCCCAATCGACCCAGCCGATTGCATTATCCTGCGCATAGGCGTTGTTATTGCCCTGCTGCGTCCGCCCAAACTCGTCGCCTGCGGTCAGCATGATCGTCCCGCGCGAACAAAAAAGCGTAGCGAGCAGCGCGATGTGGTCGCGTCGCCGCGCCGCTTGCACGGCCGGGTCGTCGCTCGGCCCCTCGACGCCATTATTCCAGCTCAGATTCTCGCCATGGCCATCGCGATTTTCCTCGCCATTGGCATGGTTATGCCGCTGATCGTAGGATGTAACGTCCGCCAGCGTGAAGCCATCATGGGCGGCGAGGAAATTCACCGTTCGGGTCGCCGCGCCGCTGAAAATGTCCGACGATCCCGCCATCCGCGTCGCCATAGCGCCCAGCATCCCGCTATCGCCGCGCCAGAACCGGCGCATATCGTCGCGATAGCGATCATTCCATTCCAGCCAATTGTTGCCAAAATGGCCCAGTTGATAGCCGCCCGGCCCGATGTCCCACGGCTCGGCGATCATCACCCGGTCGGCCAGGATCGGATCGGCGCGCATCGCCTCCAGCAGCGGCGCATGCGGATCGAACCCATCTGCCATCCGCCCCAGCGCGGGGGCCAGGTCGAAGCGAAACCCGTCCACCCCCGCCTGCGTCACGAAATAGCGTAGCGAATCCAGGATCAAGCGGCGGACCATAGGCTGGTTGCACGCAATGGCATTGCCGGTGCCGGTATCGTTGATCAGTTGCCCATTGGCCGCATGCCGGAAATAGTCGCGCGCATTGAGGCCACGCAGCGATAGCGTAGGCCCCTGGGCATCGCTTTCCCCGTCATGATTATAGACCATGTCGAGGATGACGCCGATCCCCGCCGCATGCAGCGCGGCCACCGTCTCGCGCAGCTCGGCGATGCCGCCGGGGGCGAGGCGCGGGTCGAGCGCGAACCAGTTGACCGGATTATAACCCCAATAATTGGTGAGACCCAGCGGCCCCAGATGCCGCTCATCGATCCAGGCGTTGATCGGCATCAGTTCGATCGCCGACACATGCAGTCGTTGCAGATGCGCGATCACCGCCGGATGCGCGAGCGCAGCGATCGTCCCCCGCTGCGCTTCCGGCACATCGGGATGCAGCATGGTGAAACCGCGCACATGCAGTTCGTAAATCAGGCCACCGGGACAGAAACAGGGCGGCGCGCCCGGCAAGGGCGCCAAGGGCGCTTCGACAACGCCCTTGGGCATCAGCGGCGGGGTGTCCGCCCCCTCCCCGCGCGGCGCGGCCAGGGCGGGGTCATAGATGAAAGCGCGGTCGATCGCCGTCGCATAAGGATCGAGCAGCAATTTGTCTGGATCGAACCACAGCCCCGCCGCCGGATCATAAGGGCCATCGGCGCGATAGCCATAGCGCGCGCCTGCACCCACGCCCGTCGTCTCGCCCTGCCAAACGCCGCCCTCGCCGCGCGTCATCGCCATCCGCGTTTCGCGATCGTCCGCATCGAACAGGCAGAGCCAGACATGGCTCGCCTCCGGTGCCCAGACCGAAAAATGCGCGCCACTTGGGCTTAGTCGCGGTGCGGCCGGACCTGCGCTCACGCCGCTTCCGTTAGCAGACTGCGATAAAGCGCCGCATAGCGCGCCGCGCTCTGGCCCCATGACACATCGGTCCGCATCGCCGCGCGCTGCATCGCCTGCCACACCGGCCGATCGCGATGCAGTCGCACCGTGCGCGCAATCGCGCCATGCAACGCCAGCGGGTCCGATGGGGCGAACACCACACCCGTCGCTGCGCCCGCCGCCACCGCCGCCGCATTGGCGTCGATCACCGTGTCCGCTAGTCCGCCGACCCGCGCAACGACCGGCAGGCAGCCATAGCGCAGCCCATAAAGCTGCGTCAGCCCGCACGGCTCGAACCGCGAGGGTATCAATATGGCATCGCCCCCCGCCTGCATCAGATGCGAGAGCGGCTCGTCATAGCCGATTCGGACGCCGATCCGCCCGCGATGGCGATCGGCCGCGCCCAGAAAAGCGCCCTCCAGCGGATGATCGCCCGACCCCAGCAGCGCCAGCTTCGCGCCCAGCCCCACCAGATGATCGAGCGCATCGACCATCAAATCCATGCCCTTCTGCCAAGTCAGGCGGCTGACGATGGTGAAGATCGGCGCGCCATCGACATCCAGCCCGAACTGCTGCTCCAGCGCCCGCCGATTGGCCGCGCGCCCCGCCAGCGCCCGACCGCTGAACGACTTGGGAATCAATGAATCGTCCGCCGGATTCCATATCGCGGTGTCGACCCCGTTCAATATCCCGTGCAGTCGATCGACCCGGCCATTGATCAGGCCGTCCAACCCCATGCCGTGAACGGGCGATCGGATTTCCTCGGCATAGGTCGGGCTGACGGTCGTGATCGCATCCGCCGACACCAACCCGGACTTCAGATAGCCCACCCCGCCATAATATTCGACGCCATCCATACCCCAGGCTTCGGGCGGCAGGCCCAATTGCCCGAACACATCCGCGCCATAGCGCCCCTGAAACGCCAGATTATGGATCGTCACGATCTTGGGAACCGCATGGGCCGGGCCAAAGCGCATATAGGCCGCCGTCAGGGCCGCCTGCCAGTCATGGACATGCACAATATCGGGCCGCCAGCCGTTGATCCCGTCCGCCGCGATATCCGCCCCGACCCGCGACAGCGCGGCAAAGCGCCGCCAGTTATCGCCCCAGTCATTGCCTGCTTGGTCGCCATAAGGCCCGCCTTCGCGCGCGAAGAAATCGGGCGCGTCCAGCACCAGCAGGTCCAGCCCGTCGACGCGCGCGGCCAGCACCGTCGCGGCCACGCCGAACAAAGCGACATAACGGCGCACGACCTTCGCCTTGCCCATTCGCGCGATGACGGCGGGGTAGCCCGGCACCAGCGTTCGGGTCGCCACCCCTTCCCCGGCAAGCGCACCGGGCAGCGCGCCGGTGACGTCGGCCAGTCCCCCGGTCTTGATCAGCGGATAGATTTCGGACGCGACCGAGAGCAATTGCATGGCGATCAGGCGACCAGACGTTCGATCATCGGCTGCGTGACCAGACAAATGCCGCTGTCCGTCCGCCGGAACCGTTGCGAATCCTCTGTCGGATTCTCGCCGATGACCAGCCCCGGCGGAATGATGATGCCGGAATCGAGCACGCATTTATGCAGCCGCGCGCCCCGCCCGATTTCGCAATTGGGCATGATGACGCTATCGGTCACCGACGAAAAACTGTGTGTCTTGACGCCGGAGAATAACAGGCTGCGATGCAGCGAAGAACCGGACACGATGCACCCTCCCGCAACCAGCGAAGAGGTTGCCGACCCGCGCCGCCCATCCTCATTATGCACGAACTTGGCAGGTGGCGTGACCTCCGAATAGGTCCAGAGCGGCCAGCTACGGTCATAGAGGTCAAGCGAAGGCACTACGTCGGTCAGGTCGATGCTCGCCTGCCAATAGGCGTCGATCGTGCCGACATCGCGCCAATAGGGCTCCAGCTCGCTTTCGGCCCGCACGCAACTGGCCGAAAAGCGGTGGGCGACGGCTTTGCCATGCTTGACGATATAGGGAATGATATCGCCGCCGAAATCGCGCTTGCTGTGCGGATCATCCGCATCGCGCCGCAATTGTTCGATCAGGAAGCGGGTCTGAAACACATAAATGCCCATCGACGCCAGCGCGACGTCCGGCTGGCCGGGGATAGAAGGCGGGTCTTTGGGCTTTTCGATGAAGGCGGTGATGACGTCCTTTTCATCGACATGCATGACGCCGAAACCAACCGCCTCCATCCGCGGCACTTCCAGACAGCCGACCGTGACATCCGCACCGCTGTCGACATGCTGTTGCAGCATCAGCTCATAGTCCATTTTATAGACATGGTCGCCCGCCAGCAGCACCATATATTCGGGCGCATAGCTTTCGATGATGTCGATATTCTGGAACACCGCGTCGGCGGTCCCTTCATACCATTGGCTTTCCGACACGCGCTGGCTGGCGGGCAAAATGTCGAAACTCTCATTGCGTTCGGGGCGCAGGAAGTTCCAGCCGCGCTGCAAATGGCGGATCAGCGAATGGGCCTTATATTGCGTCGCCACGCCGATGCGCCGGATGCCGCTATTAAGCGCATTGGACAGGGCGAAATCGATGATCCGCGCCTTGCCGCCGAAATGGACCGCAGGCTTGGCGCGCTTGTCGGTCAGTTCCGCCAGGCGGCTGCCGCGCCCGCCCGCCAGCACATAGGCCATGGCATCGCGCGCGATCGGCTGGTGTCTTATCTGCATTATGGGCCTCTCCTCATTATCGCCCACGATCGCCTGCACGCGCCCGTTGGTGTCACATATCCAGTTCGAACATCAGCGTGGCGAACGGCGGCAGGGTGATGTTCGCCCAGCCCGTCTCATCCGCCATCACCATGCCCATATTCCCGGCGCCGCTACCGCCATAGTCGGCCGCATCGCTGTTCAATATCTCGCGCCAGCGCCCACCCGAAGGCAGCCGCATCCGATAACCGTGGCGCAGCACAGGGGTAAAATGGCTGATGACCACGATAGGTTTCACGCCAGGCGCGCGTCGCTGCCAGGCGAACACGCTATCGGCCGCACCGTCGACCAGCACCCATTCGAAACCTTCCGGCTCGCAATCGCGGGCATGAAGCGCCGCGCGGCTGCGATAGAGGCGGTTGAGGTCACCCACCAGATGCTGCACCCCCAGATGCGCGGCATGGTCGAGCAAATGCCAGTCGAGCGCCCGCTCCTCGCTCCATTCGCCGCGCTGGGCAAATTCCTGCCCCATGAACAGCAGCTTTTTGCCGGGATAGCCCCACATCAGACCATAATAGGCCCGCAGCGTCGCGAACTTCTGCCAGTCGTCGCCCGCCATCTTGTGCAGCAGCGACGATTTGCCATGCACCACTTCGTCATGGCTCAGCGCCAGCACGAAATTCTCGGCAAAGGCGTACATGAGACCAAAGGTGATGTCGTCATGATGATGGGCACGATGCACCGGCTCGCGCTGCAAATAGCGCAGCGTGTCGTGCATGAAGCCCATATTCCATTTGAAGCCGAAGCCCAGCCCGCCACTCTCCACCGGATGCGACACATTGGGCCAGCTCGTTGATTCCTCGGCGATCGTCATGATGCCGGGATGCGCGCCATAGAGCGCCCGGTTCATCTCCTGCAGGAAAGCGACCGCCTCGACATTCTCCCGCCCGCCATGGTCGTTGGGTATCCATTCGCCCGGTTCGCGCGAATAATCGAGATAGAGCATCGACGCGACCGCATCGACGCGCAGCCCGTCGATATGATAGCGCTCGGCCCAGAACAAGGCGTTGTTGACCAGGAACTGCGCGACCTCGCGCCGCCCGAAATTATAGATGGCGGTATTCCAGTCGGGGTGGAATCCCTTTTTCGGATCGGCATGTTCGTACAGCGCCGTGCCGTCAAAATGCGCCAGCCCATGTTCGTCGGTTGGAAAATGCGCTGGCACCCAATCGAGGATGACGCCGACCCCGGCCCGGTGCGCGCCATCCACGAAGCGCGCGAAACCAGCCGGATCGCCAAAGCGCGCCGTCGGCGCGTACAGGCCCAGCGTTTGATAGCCCCAGCTTGGATCATAGGGATATTCGCTGATCGGCAGAAATTCGATATGGGTAAAGCCCATGCCCACGACATAGGGGATGAGCCGCCGCGCCATCTCGTCCCAGTCGAGGAAGCCGCCATCATCAGCCTTTTGCCACGACCCGGCATGAACCTCGTAGATGGAGATCGGCTCGCGCCGTGCATCGGCCTTCTGCCAATAGTCGCGGTGGCGCGCGTCGCCCCAGCTATGGTCGAGCGGTCCAGCGACGATCGAGGCGGTGGAAGGCCGCAACTCGCTCTTATAGGCGAACGGATCGGCCTTGAGCGGCAGCGTTACGCCATCCGCGCCGACAATCTCAAATTTATAAGGTGCGCCCGGCTCGATCGCGGGCAGGAAGATTTCCCATACCCCGCTATCGATACGATGGCGCATCGCGCCACGACGGCCATCCCACTGGTTGAAGTCGCCCACCACCGACACGCGCCGAGCATTGGGTGCCCAGACCGCGAAATGCACGCCCGCCACCCCCTCATGGGTCATGACATGCGCGCCCATCTTGTCGAACAATCGGGCGTGGGCACCCTCGGCCAGGAAATGATCGTCCATCGGCCCCAGCACTGGCCCGAACCCATAGGGATCGATCAGCGCATAATCGCTGCCATCGGCATAGCGCGCGATGTAGCGCAGCGGCTGCCGCTTGCGAAGGACGACCTTGCCATGAAACAGCCCAGCCGGATGCAGCGCAGCCAGTTCGCCGACCGCCTTGCCATCCAGCGTCTGCGCAACGACGGATAGGGCTCCGGGCAACAGGACGCAGGCAGTAAAGCCCGTGTCGGCAGGATGAACGCCAAACGTGGCGAAGGGATCGTCATCGCGGCCTTCGACCAGCCGGTCGATCTGCTCGCCTGTCAGCACGATCCTGTCACCCAGCCTCCCATCCTCAGCCGATCTTCCAGATGTCCCGCGCATATTCGCGGATGGTTCGATCGGACGAGAACCATCCCATGCGCGCGACATTGTGGATAGCCATCTTTGCCCACAAGGCCTCGTCCGTCCAGAGCTTATCGACATGCCGTTGCGCGGCCGAATAGCTGTCGAAATCGGCCGCCAGCATGAACCAGTCATTGTCGTAAATGCCCTGGATCAGTCCCTTGTACCGATCCGGGTCGTCGGGCGAAAAGACGCCGCTGGCGATCGCATGCAAGGCCTGGGCAAGTTCCCGGCTTTTGCCGATGACGTCCATCGGCACATAGCCCTTGGCGCGGCGGTCATTCACTTCCTGCGCGGTCAGGCCGAAGATGATGATATTGTCGGCACCGACATGATCGCGCATTTCGACATTCGCGCCATCCAGCGTGCCGATCGTCAGCGCGCCATTGACCGCGAACTTCATATTGCCCGTGCCCGACGCTTCCATGCCCGCCGTCGAAATCTGTTCGGACAGGTCAGCGGCCGGGATCATCATCTCCGCCATCGAGACATTGTAATTCGGCACGAACTGTACCTTGAGCAGCCCCTGCACCGCCGGATCATGATTGACCACGCGCGCGACATCGCCCGCCAGTTTGATGATCAGCTTGGCATTATGATAGCTCGACGCCGCCTTGCCGCCGAACAGCTTGACGCGCGGCACCCAGTCGCGTTCGGGGTGCGAGCGGATCTGGTCATAGAGCGACACCGCCTCGATGATGTTGAGCAATTGCCGCTTATATTCATGGATGCGCTTGATCTGGATGTCGAACATCGCTGACGGGTCGATCCGCGCATTCAACCGCTTGCGCAAAAGGTCGGACAGCGCCGCCTTGTTTGCGCGCTTCACCGCGATGAATTTCTCCTGAAACGCTGTGTCGTCGGCAAAGGCGTCCAGGTCGCGCAGCGCTTCGGCATCGTCCAGAAACGCCTCGCCGATCGCTTCGCGAATAAGGCTGGTCAGCCCCGGATTGCACTGCATCAGCCAGCGGCGATAAGTAACGCCATTGGTCTTGTTGTTGATCCGGGTGGGATAGAGATTGTGCAGGTCGGCAAAGACCGTGACCTTCATCAGGTCGGTGTGCAGCGCCGATACGCCATTGACGCTATGTGATCCGGCAAAGGCCAGATTGCCCATCCGCACGCGCCGGTCGCCGCCTTCGTCGATCAGCGAGATCGCCCCGATCGCCGCGTCATCGAATTGCCCCGCCCGCCGCGCTTCGGCCAGCAGGCGGCTGTTGACCGCATAGACGATCTGCATATGCCGGGGCAGCAGCCGCTCGAACAGCGGCACTGGCCAGCTTTCCAGCGCTTCGGGCAGCAAGGTGTGGTTGGTATAGCTGAATGTGCGCCGGGTAATGTCCCACGCCTCGTCGAAATCGAAGCCATGATCGTCCAGCAATATCCGCATCAACTCGGCCACCGCGACCGCCGGATGCGTGTCATTGAGCTGGATCGCCGCCTTGTCGGGCAGGGTCGCGATGGTGCCGAAATATTGGATATGCCGCCGGACGATGTCCTGCAGCGACGCGGACGAGAAGAAATATTCCTGCCGCAACCGCAATTCCTGGCCAGCGGTCGAGCTGTCGGCGGGGTACAGCACCCGCGTCAGCGCTTCGGCCCGATTGCTTTCGGACAGCGCCCCGACATGGTCGCCGGCATTGAATTTGTCGAGCAGGATGGGATCGATCGGCTGCGCTTCCCATAGCCGCAACGTATTGACCCGCTTGCCGCGCCAGCCCGCAATCGGCGTGTCATAGGGGGTGGCGATGACCCGCTCGCTGGGCTTCCAGTGCATCTGGTGCGGCCCGCTATCCTCGCCCTCGGCCGGATCGACCAGGCCGCCAAAGCCGACCTCATAGCTCGCCTCGCGCCGTTCGAACTCCCACGGATTGCCATGCGCCAGCCAGTTTTCGGGCAGCTCCACTTGCCAACCGTCCGAAATCTCCTGCCGGAACATGCCGTTCACATAGCGGATACCATAGCCATAGGCAGGCACATCGACCGTCGCCATGCTCTCCATGAAGCAGGCCGCCAGCCGCCCCAGACCCCCATTGCCCAGTGCCGCATCCGGCTCCAGCGCAGCGATGATGTCGATATCGACTCCCAGCGAGGCCAGCGCCGCCTGCATATCGTCCAGCATTTCCATGTTGGACGCCGCATCGCGCATCAGCCGCCCGATCAGGAATTCGAGGCTCAGATAATAGACCCGCCGCCCTTCTTCCTCATAGGTTTTCTGGGTCGATGTGATCCAGGCGTCAATCACCCGGTCGCGGATCGAGAGGATGACGGCGTGCAGCCAGTCATGCGGCTTGGCGGCAGCGGCATTCTTGCCGATGCGGTAAGTCAGCCGCTCGACAATCTCATGCGCCAATATTTCCGGGTCCATCCGCCGCGGCGCGGGTTTGGGAAGTTTGGTCTGGCCCTTGAGGTTCATGGCACACGGTCCCCCTGTCTGATCGACGGGGATGATGGCACAGCCGACAAGCCCGCGCCAACGGCAAATTTTGCAGCGCAGCAATTATTTCGGCTGTTTCGCGGGACTTGGGCCTACCCCCTACGCACCAGCGCCTCGGTCACCCCCGCCCGCAATTGCGCGCGCACCGGATAGGCGCTCGACGGCAGCAATTGGGTCATGAATATCCCGATCAGCCGCTCGACCGGATCGATCCAGAAATAGGTCGAAAACACCCCGCCCCAATAATATTCGCCGCGCTCTAACCCCATCGCGAAGCCCAGGCCGAAGCCCACATCCTGATAGTCCGCCTCGCTGAACATCGCGCTCGACAGGCTGGCAAGGTCGCCGCCGCCGGGCAATTGGTTGGACCGCATCTGTGCCACCGTATCGGCCCGCAGCAGCCGCACCCCGTCCAGTTCGCCCCCGCGCAGCAGCATCCGGGCAAAGCGGTGATAGTCCGCCACCCCCGACACCAGCCCGCCGCCGCCCGACAGGAAGCGTCCCTGCCGCCGCCAGCCGCTCCGCGCACCCAGATCCGCGACCTGCCGCTCGCCCTGCTCACCCAGCCGCCAAGCATCGGTCATGCGCTCCGCCTTGGCATCGGGCAAAGCGAAGGTCGTATCGACCATGCCCAGCGGCGCGAAGATGCGCTCGCGAAACACGCTTTCCAGGTCGCGCCCCTCCAGCCGCTCGATCACGACACCCAGCACATCGGTCGCCACCGAATAATTCCACCGCTCGCCCGGCGAAAATTCCAGCGGCAATGTCGCCAGATCAGCGACGAACTGGTCCGACGTGCGCGGCTGCTGAAACTCGTCCAGCCCCAGCTTGCGATAACGCGCATCGATCGGCGTCTGCCGCTGCAACCCATAGGTCAGCCCCGACGTATGGCGCAGCAGGTCGATCATCAGCATCGGCCGCTTCAGCCGCGCGCGATTGGCGCGCCCGACGCGCAAATCCGCGAATTCGGGGATAAGCTCGACCACCGGCGTATCGAGCGCCACCTTGCCCGCTTCCACCAGCATCATGAAGGCGACCGACGTCACCGGCTTGGTCATCGACGCGGTCCGATAAAGGGCATCGGGCCGCAGCGGTTCCCCGCTCGCCCGCGCCGCGCCACGTGTCAGCGACACCACCGGCTGCTCGTCGCGCGACACCAATAATTGCATATGCGGCAAGCGGCCGCTGGCCAGATAGGTGCGGTCGAGAAAATCCACCAGCGCGTCCAGCCGGTCAGGGTCCATCCCCGCCGCCTGTGCCGCCACCCTGTCCACGCCGTTCGTCATGCCTGCGCCGCTCCGATGCTTGTCCGGCTCCGCGCTAAAGCAGCGACGCGCGCAGGACAACAGCTTGGCGATTGCCAAGGGACCACCCCGCCCTCTATGGCAGGCTATCCGAACGGCAAGCAATTTCAGCACTGGACCCCGACAGGCATGGCCACTGGCCTTTCCGCGATCTTCATGGCCAACCGCGCGGCCCTGCTGCGCTTCCTGCGCGCACGCGGCGCGGGCGAGAATGCCGAAGATCTCTTGCAGGATATGTGGATGAAGCTGGAGGCCAAGGATCTTGGCCCCGTCTCCGACCCCGTGCCCTATCTCTATCGCATGGCCAACAACCTCATGCTCGACCGCTATCGCTCGGCGATCCGGCGCGAACGGCGTGAACAGGACTGGGCCGAAGGCGCTGGCGGCGTCATGGCCGACCCGACCGACGATGTGCCGGTGGACGAGCGGATGATCCTTGCCCAGCGGCTGGACGAGGCGCGCGCCGTCCTGCGCGACCTTGGCCCACGCGTGGAACTCATCTTCCGCCGCTTCCGCATCGAAGGCGTAGGACAAAAGGTCATTGCCGAGGAATTGGGGGTCAGCCTGACGACGGTGGAGAAGGACTTGCAAAAGGCCTATCGCGCCATGCTGACGCTCAAACAGAAACTGGATACGGAATGATGGGGTCGGCGGCGTCAGTCTCTGTAAGGGGCAAAAAATGAACAGGGCTGGAGCAATGACGAACGAGGAGGCAATGGCTTGGGTCATCCGCACGCGCGATCCCGCCTTTACCGACTGGGACGGCTTCACCGCCTGGTTGGAGCGCGATCCTGCTAACGCGCAGGCCTATGATGTGCTGATGGCGGCCGATGCCGACCTTGATGCCATCATCCCGCCCGAACCCGTCGCCATGCCTGTCGCCGCCAATGATGTGGGCGTGCCGCAACGCCGTCCGCTCCGCTGGATCGGCGGCGGCGCGATCGCCGCCGCGCTGGTCGCGGCCGTGTCGGTCGGCATGATGAACCGGGCCGACATCTATACCGTCACCCCCCGCCCCGGCGAAACGCGCAGCATCGCGCTGGACGATGGCACCCACATCGAAGTCAATGGCGGCACCCGCCTGCGCCTCGACCGCAACGACACCCGCTTCGCCGCGCTCGACAGCGGCGAGGCTGCCTTCACCGTGCGCCACGATGCATCCGATCCGTTCCGCGTGACGGTGGGCGATGCCGTGTTCGAAGATGCCGGGACGGTGTTCAACATCGTCCACACCCCCGGCGCCGTCCGCATCGGCGTGTCGGAAGGCGAAGTCATCTACAATCCCGGCGCAGAGGCGATCAGCCTGCCCGCCGGGCGTGCCCTGGCCGACGATGCGCAAGGTTTGCGGGTGATGGATATTGCCCCGGCGGCCGTCGCCAGTTGGCGGCAGGGCCGCCTTGTCTACGCCAATGCCGCCGTCAGCGACATCAGCGACGATATTGGCCGATCGCTCGGCATCGCGCTCCGCACCACGCCAGGCGCGCGCGCGATGCGCTTCACCGGCACGATCCGGCTGGATAAAGACCCGGCCCGATTCTTTGCCGGTGCCGCGCCGCTGATGGGCCTTTCCGCCGTGCGTCAGGGCGACACTTGGCTGCTGAAAGAAGAGGATGGGCCGCAAAGCTGATCTCTTCCTCGTCACCGCCCTTGCCATAACGAGCGCAGCGCCCGCGCATGGGGCGGATAGACAGATGATCAGCATCGCCCCCGGACGACTGGGCGAGGCGACGATCGCGCTCGCCCGTCAGACCAGGACCAGCATCGGCATGTCCGACCAGTCGCTCGCTGGCATCCGCACCCCCGCCGTTACGGGCAATCTCTCGGTCGAAGCCGCGCTAAAGCGGCTGCTCAAGGGCAGCGGCGCAACCGCGCGGCGCATCGATGGCGCGACATGGCGCATCGTCCGCACGCGCCCCGCGCCGCCCGTGACCGCGCCAGCGCCGATCCCCGCCGCCCCCGCCGAAGATCAACCCGAAGCCCAGATCATCGTCACCGCCTCGAAGCGCGAAACGCCCCTGCCCCGCTATGCCGGCATGGTCGAAGCGCTCGACAGTCGCGCCTTTTCCAGCGGCGAAGCGGCAGGCGGCACCGCCACCTTGCTGGCGCGCGTCGCCAGTCTGAGTTCCACCCATGCCGGTGCGGGCCGCAACAAGCTGTTCATCCGCGCCATCGCCGATTCCGGCGTCGCCGGGCCGACCCAGGCCACCACCGGCCAATATCTGGGCGACATGCGGTTAAACTATGCCGCACCCGACCCCGACCTCAAACTTTATGATGTCGGCCGAGTCGAAGTGCTGGAAGGGCCGCAGGGCACGCTCTATGGCGCGGGATCGCTGGGCGGCATCATCCGCATCATGCCCAACGCCCCCAATCTGGGCGAAATGGGCGGGCAAGTATCGGCGGGGCTTTCTGCCACCCAGCATGGCGACCCCGGCGGCGATCTGTCCGCAACGCTCAACCTGCCGATCGTCGCTGAAAAACTCGCGCTGCGGGTCGTGGGCTATGGCGTGCAGGACGGCGGCTATATCGACGACGTCAATCGCGGGAAGGAGGACGTCAACCGGACCCGCACCTGGGGCGGCCGCGCCGCCCTGCGCTTTGCCCCCGACGATGACTGGACGATTGATCTCAATGGCGTCTACCAGCAGATAGAGGGTGATGACGCGCAATATGCGACCCGGTCGGTCGGCCGACTAGAACGCGCCTCCGCCGTCGCCCAACCCTATCGATCCGACTATCTGCTCGGCAATGTCCGCATCGAAAAACAGTGGGACAGTTTGCGCTTCGTCTCGTCCACCGGCTTCGTGCGGCACGACCTGTCCGAAAGCTATGACGCGACCCAGCCCGGCGGCCCGCCAGCGCTGTTCCGCCAGCGCAATGAAGTCGACATCTTCTCCACCGAAAACCGGCTGGTGCGCGATCTCGACAATGGGCTGGGCTGGATATTGGGCGGCTCCTACCTGCAAAGCACGTCGAAAATCTATCGCTCGCTCACCGGCTTCGGCGCCGCCCTGATCCAGCCGGAGGTGCTGCCCGGCGTGCCGGTATTCGGCCGGGGCCAGCCAGCGGCGGCGACGGGCGTGCGCAACAGCGTCAAGGAAGCGACGTTGTTCGGCGAAGCCTCCTTCGAACCGGTCCGGGGACTGATCGCCACCTTCGGCGGCCGCCTGACCAACAGCCGCTTGTCCGGCGAGGCGCTCGATCCCGTCGCCGCCCTCTCCTCGGCGGACCTTGCACGGGCAGAAGCACAGGCCGATCGCAGCGAGACGATCTTCTTACCCTCCGCCTCCTTGCTCACCGACGCGATCCCCAACGTCACCCTCTACGCCCGCTTTCAGCAGGGTTTTCGCCCCGGCGGCCTCGCCGTCGATGACCAGCGGGTGCGGCGTTTCCAGAATGACCGTATATCGACCGTGGAAAGCGGCTTTCGCATGGGCCTGCCCGGCCGCGACACGATCGCGCTCAGCGCCAACATTGCCTATACCGACTGGCGCGATATCCAGGCCGACGTCACCGACCGGATCGGCCTGCCGACCACGGCCAATATCGGCGATGGGCGCATCTACACGCTCGAAGGACGCATCGTTGCCCGCGCCACCCCGCGCCTGACGCTGGACGGCAGCATCATCTATAATGATAGCCGCCTGACCCGGCAGGCAGCCTTCATTCGGGCGCTGTCCTATGATGACCAATCGCTGGCCGTGCCCAATGTCGCCAATCTAGGCGGACGGCTCGCCTTCGACTATCGCGCGCCGCTGAGCGACCGGATGAATCTCCATCTTACAGGGTCCGCCCGCTATGTCGGCAAATCGCGGCTGGGCGTCGGGCCGATACTGGGCCAGACCCAGGGCGATTATGTCGATACCAGCCTTTCGGCCAGCGTGACGCGCGGACCGGTGCAATATTCGCTATCGCTCACCAACCTGTTCGACAGCGACGGCAACCGCTTCTCGCTCGGCACGCCGTTCGACCTCAATACCGACTATTATACGCCGCTGCGCCCACGCACGCTGCGCATCGGCGTCGATTTCGCTTTCTGAACATCCATTCATCGCAAAACGGCACGGAAAACCAAGTTCGGCATCGTCCCTCCCGCACGCGCGCACAGAATATCAAGCGCGGCACGCAGAGGAGACTATATGCGACATCTACTGGCCTGCACGGCCATCGCGCCGGTTCTGGTGGCCCTGACAGCGGCGCAGGCGATGGCGGAAACGACCATCAGCACCGCGACGACGGCAGCCGTCAAGACCTCCACCATCGCCAACGGCGCGCGCGACGATATCACCATCAGTTCGGCCGGATCGATCACCCTGACCAGCGGCACGGCGGTCACCGCCGACAGCGACAACAAAGTCTCGAATGCGGGCGCCATCACCATCAACGATGCCAATAATGTCACCGGCATCCTGATCGCCCCCGGCACCAGCGGGGCGATCACCAACAGCGGCACCATCACGCTGACCGAAGACTATACCGCCACAGACAGCGACTCCGACGGCGATATCGACGGCACGTTCGCCAAGGGCACGAATAAAAAGGGCATCTGGCTGCAGGCGGGCGCCCCCCATGTCGGCGACATCACCCATAGCGGCACCATCAGCATTGAAGGCAACCAGTCGGACGGTATCCGCCTCGACGGCCCTCTGACCGGCAACCTCGCCACCAATGGCACGATCAGCGTCACGGGCGACAACAGCAACGGCGTCCTGGTCAATGACGTCACCGGTAACGTAACCCTGCGCGGGACGACGACGGCGGTTGGCGCGAACAGCATCGGCGCAGCCTTGCTTGGCGACATCGACGGCGCACTCAAGATTCAGGGCAGCATCGCCAGCACCGGCTATCGCACGACGACCCGGCCGTCCGACGTCACCAAATTAGATGCCGACGATCTGCTTCAGGGCGGATCGGCCCTGGTGATCGCGGGCAATGTCAGCGGCGGCATTATCTTCGACGTGCCCCCCACCGCCAGCGACGATGATGATGAAGATGACACCGATATCGACGATGATGGCCTGACCGACAGCACGGAAGGCACGGCCTCGGTCATCACCTATGGCTCGGCAGCCGCCGTGCAGATCGGCGCGGCAGACAGCGACACGGACATAGGTGCGGTAGCCGCCGATACGTCGGGCTATGGCCTGATCGTCAATGGCGGCATTGGCGGCTATGGCGTTTATGACGGGGTCGCGGCCAATGGCCTGGTCATTGGCGGGCTGGGCGGCGATGTCGACATTGCCAAGGGCGTGCTGGTCGCAGGCACGGTCGCGGCCGTCTCCTACGACAGCAATGCCACCGCCCTGCGCCTGGGTTCGGGCGCGCGGGCCGATACGGTCGAAGTCAGCGGCACCGTCGGCGCAAGCGGGTCGGCCAAGACGGGGACGAGCGCGCGCGGGCTCGTAATCGACGCAGGCGCATCGGTCTCGGCGATCAAGGTCAGCGGCGCTGTCGCCGCATCGGCGCTCGACAATGCAAAGGGCACGGCGATCGCCATTCTCGATTCGTCGGGTACGGTATCCAGCCTGTCCAACAGCGGCCGGATCAGCGCGACGGGCGGCCTTGCCAACACCGCGATCGACCTCAGCGCCAACGGCAGCGGCGTCACCCTGACGCAGGCGCTTGCCTCCGCCACGGCCACCGCGCCGCAGATCGTCGGCGATGTCCGGCTGGGGTCGGGCAATGACGTCATGACCGTGTCGGCAGGCAGCATCACCGGCAACCTCAGCCTCGGCGCTGGCAATGATAGTGTCGCCCTGTCCGGCACGTCCAGCCTGACCGGCAATGTCGCGTTCGGAACCGGCACGTCCAGCCTGACCCTGGCCAACAGCGCCAGCCTGACCGGCAATGTCGATTTCGGCGGCAGCGCCGGGACGCTCGTCCTGAACGGCACTTCGTCCCTGTCGGGGGCGATCAACAATGGCGGCAACGTCGATGTGACGCTCAATGGCGGGACGCTCAGCACCACCAGCACGGGCAGCATCGCGCTGGGTTCGCTGTCGGCCAGCAGCACCTCGACCATCGGCGTTGCCATCGATGCGGCGACCGGTGCCAACACCGTCTATGACGTTGCAGGCGCAGCCAGCTTCGCCAGCGGATCGCAGGTGAAGGTGCAACTCAGCCAGGTCGGCGATGCGGAAGGCGACTATGTCATCGTCCGCGCTGGATCGCTCAGCGGATCGCCGACGCTCGGCGGCACCGCCACCCTGCTGCCCTATATGTTCAAGGGCAGCGTCGCGGGCGATGCCACGGCAGGCACCGTCACCCTCTCGATCGCGGCCAAGAGCGTGACCGACCTGGGCCTCACCGGCTCGCTCAGTAGCGCCTATTCCGCCATCTTCAATGCGCTCGACAATGACGCCGATATCGCCGACACCTATCTCGCCATCAGCGATGGCGAGACGCTGAACGCCAATCTGCGCCAGATGCTGCCCGATCATGCCGGTGGCACGTTCGAAGCGGTGACATCGGGTTCCAGAGCCACCGCGCGCATCCTGTCCGACCCCAACGGCATCTATCGTACCAAGGACGGCCGCCTCGGCTTCTGGCTGCAACAGGTCGCCTTTGGCAGCAGCAAGAGCGTAGGCAATACCGCGTCCTACGATATCAACGGCTGGGGCGCGGGCGGTGGCGCCGAATATCTGACCGATCTCGGCGCATTCGGCGGCTCCTTCGCCTATATCCATAGTAGCGACACCGGCGGCGGCACCGACAATGCCGTCGATTCCGACCAATATGAGCTGGCGGCCCACTGGCGCGGCCAATGGGGACCGCTGCTGGCCTTCGCCCGCCTGTCAGCGGCGCATATCGGTTTCACCGGCACCCGCCATTTCTCCAATGGCGACGTCACCCGGACCGCCGATGGCGACTGGAACGGCAAGCTCTATTCGGCGACTGCCGGTGCCGCCTATCAGATGCAGATGGGCCGATTCAGCCTGCGTCCGGCGCTCGGCATCGACTATTATCGCCTTTCCGAGAATGGCTATAGCGAGACTGGCGGCGGCGATGCCTTCAACCTGACGGTGCTGGACCGCACCAGCGACGAGACCACGGCCAACGGCACGGTCACGGCGGGCTATGACTTTGGCAGCTTGAACCCGGAAGATGGCTGGCTGCGGCTGGAACTGGAGGGCGGCCGCCGCCAGATCATCGGCGGATCGCTTGGCGATACGGTCGCCTATTTCAAGGGTGGCGACCGCTTCGCCCTGACCGCCGAAGACCGCACCAACGGCTGGACCGGCCGCGCCCGCCTCTATGGCGGCACCGAAACATTCCGCGTGGGCGGCGAATTCGGCGCGGAGGAGCAACAAAATCACGTCGCCATATCGTTTAGAGCGACGGTAAACTTCGTCCTGTGACGTCCTGACTATGAAAGGACGGGCCACACCCCACAGACCCTCCCGGTCCGTCCTTTCCGATCCGGCAATATCCCTCCCCAAGGGCGCCGGACATAAAGAGGGGCGTCACCGCTAGACCCGGTGGCGCCCCTTAACTTCGCGTAAATTCAATTTATTATATCACGGTTCGATAGCAAAATCGAATATGCGGGCAGCGCCGGTGCCTCGCCCCCACATGCCAGGGTTGCTCCCCGTACTGATCGAATAGAGAAAGCCATATTCGCCTGCGGCCAAATCAGCCTTCGGCGTCACCTTGAATACGCCAGGCGCAACCTGCGCATAATCAAACCCAATCCGATCCTTGTCCATCACGCCTGATTTGGCACCCGCCAAATTCATGCTGCCAACCCGCGTTTCCCGACGATCCTTTTTCACGTCGAAGGCAATCAACGTAAATTCGTTCGGTGAGGTAATCGCAGTCGCTGGCCCCGCGAGCCAAAGCGATGCGCCGTCGGCCTGCGACAAACTTCTATTGGCTTCGTCGAAATAAAAATAGAAGGTCGGTCGAGCGCGCAAGGCCTTCACCCGCGCGCCGACATTGGGAATGACGGCCTTGATGCTGAGCGAGGCGATGCCGCCTGTAAATGCATAGCCCAACAGCCCGCCCGTCTTGCTTTGATTGGACGTAGTCGGGTCAAGACGCACCATCTTTGGCTCTGCTACCCAGTCGGACAGCAGGTAAATGCCCGAGGGATGTGGCACCAGCGGATCAGGGGAGTCCGCCGACATCGCAGCTTTGGGGGACACCATCCCTTGGGAATCCGCTTCGATCATCGCGGCTATGATGGCACTGGAGACTCCCGACTTTTTAAGCGCAATGAGGCTGCCGGTGGACAACTCATAGCGGGCCGCCGAGGCTTTGATCTTCGCGATGACCGCTTCGTCGCCCAAACCTGCGGACACCAAAGTCACGACGGTTTCGTTCGTCAACGTCTCGGCATGCAACTGCGCAGCGGATACCAGTAGCAATCCACACACTGCCGCTGCGACTTTGGATATGCCCATATTGCCCCCCCTGTCCCGACTTGCTGCCCCCAGCCAGTCAGCTATTAGCGGCGGATCAGCCCGCCAACCCCTTCTTCACCATCTCATTGACGACCTGCGGGTTGGCCTTGCCCTGCATCGCCTTCATCGTCTGGCCGACGAAGAAGCCGAACAGCGCTTCCTTGCCGCCCTTATATTGCGCGACCTTGTCGCCATTGTCGGCCAGAACCTTGGCCACCGCCGCTTCGATCGCGCCGGTGTCCGACGTCTGCTTCATGCCGCGATCTTCCACGATCTTGGCTGGCGCGTCGCCGGTTTCCAGCATGATTTCGAACACCTGCTTGGCGAGCGATCCCGACAGCGTGCCGTCGGCGACCAGCGCGAGCAATTCGGCGGCCTGCGAAGGACTGACCGGGCTTTCTTCCAGGCTTTTGCCAAGGCGGTTGAGCGCGCCATAAAGGTCGGACAGCAGCCAGTTGGCCGCTGCCTTCGCGACATCGCTCTCGCTCTTCTTCTGCGCGGCGGCGCTTTGCGTCACCAGCAGTTCGAACCAGCGCGCGGTATCGGCGTCCGCCGTCAGCGTCGCGGCATTATAGGCCGACAGGCCCAGCGCCTGCTCATAGCGTTTGCGCTTGGCATCGGGCAGTTCGGGCAGCGAGGCGCGGCATTCGGCCAGGAAGGCCTCGTCCAGTTCGATCGGCAACAGGTCGGGATCGGGGAAGTAGCGATAGTCATGCGCATCTTCCTTCGACCGCATCGACCGCGTCTCACCCCGGTCGGGATCGTAGAGCCGGGTTTCCTGCACGATCTTGCCGCCCGCCTCCAGCACATCGACCTGACGGTTCGCCTCATGCTCGACCACGGCCATGACGAAGCGGACGGAATTGACGTTCTTAGTTTCGGTGCGGGTGCCGAACTCCTCGCCGGGCTTACGCACCGACACGTTGACGTCGGCGCGCATCGACCCCTGGTCCATATTGCCGTCGCAGCTACCCACATAGCGCAGGATCGTCCGCAGCTTCGCCAGATAAGCCCCCGCTTCTGCGGGAGACCGCATGTCCGGCTTCGACACGATCTCCATCAGCGCGACGCCCGACCGGTTGAGATCGACATAGGAGCTGGTCGGATGCTGATCATGCATCAGCTTGCCCGCATCCTGCTCGACATGGATGCGCTCGACCCCGATGACCTTGGTGCTGGTCTCCGGGTTCTTCTCGTCCAGCACGATCTCGATCTGCCCTTCACCCACGATCGGGTGATAAAGCTGGCTGATCTGATAGCCCTGCGGCAGATCGGCATAGAAATAATTTTTCCGGTCGAACCGCGACCATCTGTTGATCTGCGCCTCAATCGCTATGCCGGTGCGCACCGCCTGGCGGATGCACTCGCGATTGGGCACAGGCAACATGCCGGGCATCGCCGCATCGACCAGGCTGACCTGCGTATTGGGCTCGGCCCCGAACGCGGTCGCGGCACCGGAAAACAGCTTGGCATTGGTGGTGATCTGGGCATGCACCTCCAGGCCGATCACGACCTCCCACTCGCCGGTTGCGCCCTGGATGCGATAGGTTGATTCAGTCATGCTGGGTCCGTTTCGGGAGTGATAAGAGTGAGTTCAGGAAAGTAACGCCGGTAGAGCGTCAGATCGCGAGTCAATAAGGGCATTTGTCGGGTGAAGGCATGGGCTCCGACGAAAAAATCGGGAAGAACACGATAAGCCCGATCCTCCTTCCGCGCCTCTCGATAAGCTATGAAGCGTTGCCCGGCAATGAAGGCGGCAACGTCGTCGACCGGTTCCGAGACGAGACCCAGCGCCGCTATGTCCGCCTGTAAATCATTCAAGGATCGATAATTTCTACTTAGCTCAGCGAGAACGACAATGTTGATTATGGCCGGCCCGTTGAATCGAGCGTCGCTCAACCGGTTGATCGACCACGGCCCCCATATGTCATCGCTTGACAGAATGTCGATGATGACATTCGTATCGACAAATGTCATTCGGGGTCCAACCGGTGCGGGCGGATATAATCCATATATTCGTCGGTTGATGCAAAGCCGGTTTTCATCGTGCCAGCCGCAGCCAATATTCCCGCCCTTATGCGGTTTCGCCGTTCATCGGTGGTTTCGCCCACCAGAAGATGAGCGGGAAGCACCACTGCTTCGCCACGGTCATTGATTCCGATGCGAACCGGCTGTCCCGGAACAAGGCCAATGCGGTCACGGATTGCCTTGGGCATGAACACCTGCCCTTTGCTGGTCATGTTGACCACCGTTTCCTCATCAAATTTGCTGTGCATGTTCATCGCGACGTCTCCAGTGTTACCTCGGTAACACTTCGGTCAAACCATTACCACCACTTGTCCGGCCGCGCCACAAACCCTGCCCGTTCCTCGATCGCCAACCCTGCGTTCAGCACCGTCTGCTCGTCCAGCGCCTTGCCGATGATCTGCAAGCCGAGCGGCAACCCCTGGCTATCTACGCCACCGGGCACCGACATGGCGGGCAGCCCTGCCAGCGACGCGGGCACGGTGAAGACGTCGTTCAGATACATGGCCAGCGGATCGGCCTGCTTCTCGCCCAGCGTGAAGGCCGCGCTCGGCGCGGTCGGGGTCAGCAGCAGGTCGCACTGTTCGAAGGCCAGATCGAAATCGCGCGCGATCAGCGCCCGGACTTTCTGCGCCTGGGTATAATAAGCGTCATAGAAACCGGCCGACAGAACATAAGTGCCGATCATGATGCGGCGCTTGACCTCCGGCCCGAACCCGGCGGCGCGGGTGGCGGCATACATGTCCTGCAGGCCTGCGCCATCGGGCAGGTCGCGCTGGCCATAGCGCACGCCGTCATAGCGGGCGAGGTTGGATGAGGCTTCGGCGGGCGCGATGATATAATAGGTCGGCAGCGCATATTTGGTATGCGGCAGCGACACCTCCACCACGGTCGCGCCAGCGTCCTCGAGCCAGGCAATCCCCTGATCCCATAGTGCGGCGATTTCCGCGTTCAGGCCATCGGGGCGATATTCCTTGGGAATACCGACCGTCTTGCCCTTGAGATTGCTGGACAACCCCGCTTCCCACTGCGGCACCGGCAGGTCGAGCGAGGTCGAATCCTTGGGATCGAACCCGGCCATGACGTCCAGCAGCAACGCATTGTCACGCACCGTCCGCGCCATCGGCCCGGCCTGGTCGAGCGACGAGGCGAAAGCGACGATGCCCCAGCGCGAGCAACGGCCATAGGTGGGCTTGATGCCGCTGATGCCGGTAAAGGCGGCAGGCTGGCGGATCGATCCGCCGGTATCTGTGCCGGTCGCGGCCGGGCACAGACGCGCCGCGATCGCGGACGACGAACCGCCTGAAGAGCCGCCGGGGGCGAGCGCTGCATTGTCGCCGCCGTCGCGCTTCCACGGGCTGATGACGTTGCCGAAATAGCTCGTTTCGTTGGACGACCCCATGGCAAACTGGTCGAGGTTCAGCTTGCCCAGCATCCCCGCGCCCGCATCCCACAGCTTCGCCGACACGGTTGACTCATAGGTCGGCACGAACCCTTCGAGCATGTGGCTGGCCGCCGTGGTCTGCACGCCCTGCGTACAGAAGAGATCCTTCATGCCGATCGGCACGCCGGACAGGGGCTTCACGTCGCCCGCCGCCAGCGCCTTGTCGGCGGCATCGGCGGCTTCCAGCGCCTTCTCCGGGGTTTCTACGATGAAGGCGTTTAGCGCCTTGGCCGCGGCGACATTGGCGTTGAAGCCCTCGGCGACTTCGCGCGCGGAAAAATCGCCTGCGCGGAACCCGTCGCGGATTTCGGCTACGGTAAGGTCTGTAAGATCAGTCAAAATCTTTATCCCGTTCGGGCTGAGCGAAGTCGAAGCCTTCTGCTGAGCGAAGCGAAGCAGCCTCCCTCCGGTCGGCAGAGCCCTTCGACAGGCTCAGGGCGAACGGGGGAGTGATACGCATCACTCGATAACTTTCGGCACCGCAAAAAATCCATGTTCGGCCTGGGGCGCATTCGCCAGCACCTTGTCGCGGACATTGCCGTCGGTCACGACGTCGTCGCGCAGGCGCTGGTGATTGGGGATGACGGCTGTCATCGGCTCGACGCCGCTGACGTCCACCTCACCCAATTGCTCCACCCAGCCAAGGATGTTGTTGAGTTCGGGCACCATCGCCTCGGCTTCGGCATCGCTCACCGAAATGCGCGAGAGGCTGGCGATCTTTTTTACGGTCTGAAGGTCTATCGACATGGGCCATGCCGCTACCACCCGCTTCCCTCCGCTTCAAGCCGGTTTCGCGCCTCTTGCGCACGCCGGTAGCATGCGTAAGACAGGGGCGCGCAAATGGGGGCTGCGTCGCCCTTGAAAATCGGAGAGCATGGGTGGCCCGCAAATTTCTCTATGTCATCGCAACCCTCGTGGTTCTGGTGATCGCGGCGTTCGCCATCTATGCGATCTGGGGCATGCAATTGATCCGTGCGGTGATGGTGCCGCGCGAAGACTTTACCGAACTCGCGCCCCTGCCCGCCAACGCCTATGCCGACCCCAAAATGTGGGTCGCCCGCCCGGACATCACGCAGAATAATCCGGCGCTCTGGACGCCCGCAGGCGTCACCACCCCCGGCCTTCCGCAGAAAGCGGCGGTCTTCTTCCTCCATCCTACCAGCTATGTCACCACCGTCGGCGACGCGCATTGGAATGCACCTCTGGACGATCAGGATACGAACGCCACCGCCCGCCGCTTCGTGATGAGCCAGGCCAGCGCCTTCAACGCGGCCGGCACCGTCTGGGCACCGCGCTATCGCCAGGCCAATTATGGGGCATTCCTGACCGACAAGCCCGCCGGTGACAAGGCACTGGCCGCCGCCTATCGCGACGTTGCCCAGGCCTTTGCCGCCTTCCTCGCAGCGAACCCGACCGGCCCGTTGATGCTGGCAGGGCATAGCCAGGGGTCACGCCATCTGATGCAATTGCTGCGCGAGGAAGTCGCGGGCAAGCCGGTGGCCGATCGGGTGGCGGCGGTCTATGCCGTCGGCTGGCCGGTGTCGGTGGAGGCCGATCTGCCCGCGCTCGGCCTGCCCGCCTGCGCCCGCGCGGCCCAGTCCCATTGCATCGTCAGTTGGCAAAGCTATGCCGAACCCGCCGATCCGTCCGCCGTGGTCGAAAGTTTCGAGCGCAGGACCGGCTATACCGGCAAGCCCCGCAAGGGCACGCACATGCTCTGCACCAACCCCATCACCGGCGCGTTCAACGGCGCCGCCTCGGCCAGCGCCAACAAGGGCACGCTCGACGCGCGCGAGCAGGGCCAGCCGCCCAAGCTGCTGACCGGCATCGTCCCCGCGCGCTGCGACACCAGCGGCGTGCTGATGATCGGCGAGCCCGTTGACATGGGGCCGTTCACCCTGCCCGGCAATAATTATCATGTCTATGATTACAGCCTGTTCTGGGGCAATGTCCGCGCCGACGCGCAACAAAGGCTCGCCGCCTTTCAGCAGAAGTGACAGCCCGATAACATGCCATTGGTAACGACGGATCGCGTCGCCTTTCGCGAGGCTTTGCCCGAAGGCGGCCGCCTGGTCGGCATGGATGTCGGCACCAAGACGATCGGCCTTGCGCTATGCGACGCGCGCTGGTCGATCGCCAGTCCCGCCCACACCATCACGCGCGGTAAATTCAGCAAGGACAAGCTGTTGCTGGCCGCCTTCATCACGCAGCAGCAGGTCAAGGGCATCGTCATCGGCCTGCCGCTCAACCTCGACGGCACCGGCAGCCCGCGCAGCCAGTCGAGCCGCGCCTTCGCGCATAATCTGGCGGATTTCGGCCTGCCTATTCTGATGTGGGATGAGCGCTGGTCAACCCAGGCGGTCACCCGCACGTTGATCGAGGCCGATGCCAGCCGCGCCCGCCGCGACGTGCTGGTCGACAAGCTGGCCGCGAGCTATATCCTGCAGGGTGCCATCGACGGGCTGGTCGCCGGGCTGGAATAGCTCACTCCTCGAACGCCGCGATGATCGGGCATGGCCCCTCGTCCGACGCATGACATTGCCGCGCCAACCGCTCCAGCGCCGCACGCGCCGCCTGCATCTCGGCGATCTTCGCGTCCAGCGCCGCGATCCGTTCCGACGCCAATTCCCGCGCCCGCGCCCGATCCTGCCCCGCATCCAGATGCAGTAGTTCGCCAATCTGCTCCAACGTGAAGCCCGCCCGCTGCGCGCCCCGGATGAAGCCGAGCCGCCGCGCGTCCGCCGCGTCGTAGCGCCGGATGCCCTCGCCCCGCTCCGGCGTGGCGAGCAGGCCGCGCCGCTGATAATAGCGCACCGTCTCCACCCCGACCCCGCTGCTGCGCGCAAGTGCGGAAATCGTCATGCTCATCCCTTGACTCCGTACCGCGGTCCGCACCCTATATGGGTGGCATGCCCCCTTTGCCCAAGGATATGCCGTCATGACCCAAGCCCGATCCGCCGCCATCTACCGCATGGTGATGCCCGACCATATCTGTCCCTATGGTATCAAGGCGCGCTGGCTGCTCAAGCGGCGCGGCTACCAGGTCGAGGATCATTGGCTCACCAGCCGCGCGGAAACCGATGCGTTCAAGGCGGCGCATGACGTCAAGACCACGCCGCAAATTTTCATCGATGGCCAGCGGATCGGCGGCCATGACGATCTGCGCCGCTTCCTTGGCCTCAAGCTGCGCGATCCCGATGCGACCAGCTATGTGCCCGTCCTCGCCGTGTTCGCGGTGGCCGCGCTGCTGGCGCTGGCGGTCAACTGGCTGACCTTCGCCCCGCTCATCGCCTTCGTCACGGTCGAACGCTTCATCGCCATCGCCATGATGCTGCTCGCCATGCTGAAATTGCAGGATGTCGATCGCTTCGCGACGATGTTCCTGAACTATGACCTGCTCGCCCGCCGCCTACCGCCCTATGGCCGCACCTACCCGTTTCTGGAACTGGGCGCAGGCGTGCTGATGCTCACGCGGACGCTGGACTGGCTGTCGATCCCGGTCGCGCTCACCATCGGCGGCATCGGCGCGGTGTCGGTGTTCAAGGCCGTCTATCTCGAAAAGCGCACGCTCAAATGCGCCTGCGTCGGCGGCAGCAGCAACGTCCCGCTCGGCTTCGTGTCGCTCACCGAAAATGTGATGATGGTGGCGATGGCAGTATGGATGCTGACAAGCATCCATTAAAGATAAGGCGCGGATGCTGATAGGCATCCATTGAACATAGTATTGAGGCACAGGGCTTTGCCGCCCTAATCGACAACCCAATCGGCCGAGGCGATCCCCTGCGCATAGAGCAGCACCGACAGGTCGCCATGGACGATCTCGGCGGCGGCGGCGGCGCGCGTCACCGGCTTGGCATGATAGGCGACGCCCAGCCCCGCCCCTTCGATCATCGGAATATCGTTCGCGCCGTCGCCCACCGCCAGCGTCAGGGCGCGATCGATACCGCCCGCGATGGCCGCTTCCAGTTCCACCCGCTTGCGCGCCGCATCGACGATCGGGCGGGTGACGGTGCCCAGCAGCGCGCCGTCGGCAATCTCCAGCACATTGGCGACATGCATGTCGAAGCCGATTTCGGCCGCCACCGGCCCTGTAAAGCGGGTAAAACCGCCCGACACCAGCAAGGTCCGCGCGCCCCGCGCCTTCATCGTGCGGACCAACGCCTTCGCGCCGCCCATGATGACGACCCGCTCCTGCCGACACTGATCGATGGCGCTGTCGGGCAAGCCCTTCAACAAGGCCACGCGCCCATGCAGCGCACCTTCGAAATCCAGTTCGCCGCGCATCGCCCGCTCGGTGATCTCGGCGATCTGCGGCTTGATTCCGGCATAGTCGGCCAGTTCGTCGATGCACTCGACGGTGATCATGGTCGAATCCATGTCGGCGATCAGCAGCTTCTTGGCCCGCCCCTCGACCGGCTGGACGATCACGTCGATGCCCTGCCCGATATCGGCCAGCGCCGCGCGCGCGGATACAGGGTCGGCGGCGAAGAACAGATCCGCCGCCTTGTCGCGGTCGAGCCACAGGCTCTGCCCCGGCTGGCATCCGGCCTGCGCCAGCCGATCGGTGGCGGCCGCAATATCCCCCTGCCCGATCGAGCCACTTGCCACTAAGGTCGCGACGAACATGAACACTCCTGACACACAGCAGGGCGAATCCCGCCCACGGGTCGCGCTTATTGCCGGGCCGACCGCCAGCGGCAAGAGCGCGCTCGCCATTGCCCTTGCCAAAGCCACAGGCGGCATCGTCATCAACGCCGATGCGAGCCAGGTCTATGCCGACCTCGCCATCCTGTCCGCACGGCCAAGCGCGGAACAGATGGGCGATGTGCCCCACCGGCTGTTCGGCCATATCGACGGGGCACAGGCCTGCACTGCGCCGCGCTGGGCGGCCGAGGCGAAGGCGCAGATCATGGCCGCGCAGGAACAGGGCCGCCTGCCCATATTGGTCGGTGGCACGGGCCTCTATATCCGCACGCTGCTCGATGGCATCGCGCCGGTGCCGGACATCGACCCAGACATACGTTCGACGGTGCGCGCCCTGCCCGTTGCGGAGGCTCATGCCGCGCTGACCCGTGAAGACCCGGAAGCCGCCGCCCGGCTGGCACCCGCCGACACCACCCGCGTCGCCCGCGCGCTGGAAGTGGTACGCTCCACCGGCAAGCCGTTGAAACAATGGCAGCAGCATAAGAGCGGCGGCATCGCCGACCAGATCACCCTCGCCCCCATGATCCTGCGCCCACCGCGCGACTGGCTGATCGCGCGGTGCGACCGGCGCTTCGTACAGATGATCGACGCGGGTGCGATCGAAGAGGTCGAGGCGTTGCTCGCCCGCCACCTCCACCCCGACCTGCCGGTGATGCGCGCGATCGGCGTGCCCGAAATCCGCGCCTGGCTCATGGGCGAGATCGACCGGGAAACGATGATCGAACGCGGCGCGCTCGCCACCCGCCAATATGCCAAGCGCCAATATACCTGGTTCACCAACCAGCCCCCGTCGCATTGGTCGCGCGAAACGCGAGAAATTGATAACAAGATCGTCGATGAATTAGCAACTATATTACAACAATAGCGCTTGACCCGTCATTTTATGTCCATTAGAGGCTGCCACCTTGCTATCGCAGGTCCGCTGTCGCTAAGGACGGGGCTTGCATCATATGAGAAGGATTTATCGTGGCCGAAAAGAGCGGCGCGGACATATTGGTTGAATGCCTGATCGATCTCGGTGTCGAGGTCGTGTTCGGCTATCCCGGCGGCGCAGTGCTGCCCATTTATGACGCGCTCTACAATCACCCCACGATCAAGCATGTGCTGGTCCGCCACGAACAGGGCGCGACCCACATGGCGGAGGGCTATGCCCGCTCGACCGGCAAGCCCGGCGTCGTCCTGGTCACCTCCGGCCCCGGCGCGACCAATGCCGTCACCGGCATCACCGACGCGCTGATGGATTCGATCCCGATGGTCGTCATCACGGGTCAGGTGCCCACGCAACTGATCGGCACCGACGCGTTTCAGGAAGCGGACACGGTCGGCATCACGCGCCACTGCACCAAGCATAATTATCTGGTGAAAGACCCCGGCAAGCTGGCGGGCGTCGTTCATGAGGCATTTCACATCGCCACGACGGGTCGCCCCGGCCCGGTCGTCATCGACATTCCCAAGAATGTCCAGATCGCGACCGCCCCCTACAAGCGTCCCGAACCGGTCCAGCATGCCAGCTACCGCCCGCAGATCAAGGCGGATGCGGCGGGCATCGACGCGGCCGTCGAAATGCTGGCCGCAGCCGAGCGCCCCGTCTTCTACACCGGCGGCGGCGTCATCAATAGCGGCCCGCAGGCCAGCGCCTTGTTGCGTGAACTCGCCGCCCTCACCGGCGCGCCCGTCACCTCGACCCTGATGGGCCTGGGCGCCTTCCCCGCATCGTCCGACCAGTGGCTCGGCATGTTGGGGATGCACGGCACCTATGAAGCCAATTGGGCGATGAACCAGGCCGACCTCATCCTGTGCGTCGGCGCGCGCTTCGATGATCGCGTCACCGGTCGCCTCGACGCCTTTGCGCCCAACAGCCGCAAGGTCCATATCGATATCGACCGCAGCTCGATCAACAAAATCGTCGATGTCGATGTCGCCATCCAGGCCGACGTCGCCAGCGCGCTCGACGATATGATCGCCCTGTGGAAGCAGCGCGGCCATGAACAGGCCGACCTGTCGGCATGGTGGGACCGGATCGCGGAATGGCGGACGAAAAAGTCGCTCGCCTATGTCGAAAACGGCACCGAAATCATGCCCCAGCGCGCGATCGCGGACCTCTACACAGCCTGCCAGGCGACCGGCAAGGATGTCATCATCACCACCGAAGTCGGCCAGCATCAAATGTGGGCGGCGCAGCATTTCGGCTTCGAAGCGCCCAATAAGTGGCTGACCTCCGGCGGCTTGGGCACGATGGGCTATGGCTTCCCCGCCGCCATCGGCGCGCAGATGGGCAACCCCGACAGCCTCGCCATCTGCATCGCGGGCGACGCCTCGGTGCAGATGAACATTCAGGAAATGGGCACCGCCAGCCAATATCGCCTGCCGGTCAAGCTGTTCATCCTGAACAATGAATATATGGGCATGGTCCGCCAGTGGCAGGAACTGACCTATGAAAGCCGCTATTCCAACAGCTATTCCGACAGCCTGCCCGACTTCGTGAAGCTGGGTGAGGCCTATGGATGGACCGGCATCCGCATCGAGCAGCCGGGCGATCTGGAGGCGGGCATCCGCCAGATGCTGGAAACGCCAGGGCCGGTGATCGTCGATTGCCGCGTCGCCAAACTGTCCAACTGCTTCCCGATGATCCCGTCGGGCGCGGCGCATACCGAAATGATGCTCGATCCCAACCAGATCGCGGGCATCATGTCGGACGAGGCGAAAGCCTTAGTATGAGGATGGGGGTGTGACGCAGCACCTCCAGCTGCGCGTCCATGTCAGCGAACCCTGGGATTTCGAGCGGATCGCGGGCACCGCCGAGTTGTCGGGTTGGACCATCGACCATGCCGACCCGGCCAATGACGAATGGGTCGTGCATCTGGACGAGGGGTTCGACTTTCACGAGCGGCATATCGGCACGCTGCTGGTCGGTCCCCGCTATGTCGGCGAACATCTCAGCCGGATGTTCGATGCGGTGGCGGGCCTGCCCGTCCGCGTCGCCCACCGGCAGGATGATGGCTGGCATTATGCCTTTACGGCGATGATTTCGGAACGGGCAGATCCCAGTGACGCCCATGACGATAGGAATGACGGGACAAGCATGTGATGCATATCCAGGAAGAATTGAACCAGCGGCACGTCCTGTCGCTGACCGTTTCGAACGAAGCCGGCATATTGGCGCGCATCGCGGGCCTGTTCACCGCGCGCGGCTATAATATCGACAGCCTGACCGTGGCCGACATCACCGACGATCATAGCGTCAGCCGCATCACCATCGTCACCAACGGCCCGCCCAAGGTGATCGACCAGATCATCGCCCAGCTCGACCGTCTGGTGCCCGTCCACAAGGTCACCGACCTGACCGAAGTCGGCCCCTTCGTCGAACGCGAACTGGCGCTGGTCAAGGTCAAGGGCATTGGCGAAGACCGGATCGAAGCGCTGCGCCTGGCCGACGTGTTCCGCGCCAAGGTGGTCGACACGACGATCGAAAGCTTCATTTTCGAAATCACCGGCACCACCGACAAGATCGACAATTTCGTCGGCCTGATGCGCCAGATAGGCTTGGTCGAAGTCGGCCGCACCGGCGTCGTCGGCCTGATCCGGGGCAAGGAACCGGTGTAACCACTTCCCCTCTCCCCTGCGGGGAGAGGGTTGCGCAGCCCCGGATCAGGTCCGGGGCGAAGCTGGGAGAGGGGGCACGACGTTTCAGCGTCCCCACCCCCGCTCCAACTTCATCTAGGCCCGGCCGCGCCGAGCCAAGATTTCATATCCTCTCCCCGGCGGGGCGAGGAGATACGTTCGAGGGAAGAGACAGTCATGAAGGTTTATTACGATCACGATGCGGACATCGGCCTGATCAAGGGCAAGAAGGTCGCCATCCTGGGCTATGGTTCCCAGGGTCATGCCCATGCGCAGAATCTGCGCGACAGCGGCGTCGCCGAAGTCGCCATCGCACTGCGCGCCGGTTCCGCCTCCGCCAAGAAGGCCGAGGGCGCAGGCTTCAAGGTCATGCCGAACGCGGAAGCCGCCGCCTGGGCCGATGTGTTCATGATCCTGGCCCCCGATGAGCATCAGGCCGCCATCTATGCCGACGACGTCCACGCCAATCTGCGCCCGGGCGCGGCGCTGGCCTTTGCCCATGGCCTCAACGTCCATTTCGGCCTGATCGAGCCGCGCAAGGATGTGGACGTCATCATGATCGCGCCCAAGGGCCCCGGCCACACCGTCCGCGGCGAATATGTGAAGGGCGGCGGCGTCCCCTGCCTGATCGCGATCCATCAGGATTCGACGGGCAACGCGCATGACATCGCCCTGTCCTACGCCAGCGGCGTCGGCGGCGGTCGCAGCGGCATCATCGAAACCAATTTCCGCGAGGAATGCGAAACCGACCTGTTCGGCGAGCAGGCCGTGCTGTGCGGCGGCGCGACCGCGCTGGTCCAGGCCGGGTTCGAAACGCTGGTCGAAGCGGGCTATGCCCCTGAAATGGCCTATTTCGAATGCCTGCACGAACTCAAGCTGATCGTCGACCTGATGTATGAAGGCGGCATCGCCAACATGCGCTACTCGATCTCGAACACCGCCGAATATGGCGACATCAAGACCGGCCCGCGCATCATCACCGAAGAAACCAAGAAGGAAATGAAGCGCGTCCTGGCCGACATTCAGTCGGGCCGCTTCGTCAAGGACTTCGTCCTCGACAACCGCGCCGGTCAGCCCGAACTCAAGGCCAGCCGCATCGCCGCCCAGCGCCACCCGATCGAGGAAACCGGCGCCAAGCTGCGCGCCATGATGCCCTGGATCGGCGCCAACAAGCTGGTGGATCAGGAAAAGAACTAAGCCGGAAATTCCTCCCCTTGCAGGGGAGGTGGCTGGCGTAGCCAGACGGAGGGGTGTTGCGCTCTCGATAGGGCGACACCCCTCCCCCATTGCTTCGCAATGGTCCCCCTCCCCTTGCAGGGGAGGATTTGTAAAGCATATCGGCAAGTTGTCGGGAACGAACCGTTTCCGGTTACGGCTCTGGAACAATCGAGGGGCGTGGCTTATTCAAGGCTACGCCCCTTGAACGTTTTTTGGAGAGTCTGTCCCATGCGTAAATATCTCATCCCCGCCGCCGCCCTCGTCGCCCTTGCTGGCGGCACCATCGTCATTGCCCAGGCCCCCGCCGGCGTGCCCGGCACCAAGGACGTCGCGAAAGTCACTGGCGGCACCTACAAGGTCGATGGCGGCCATACCCAGGTCGTATTCGCCTGGGACCATATGGGCTTCACCAACAATATGGGCACCATCGCCGAACCGACCGGCACGCTGACGTTGGACAAGGCGAACCCCGCCGCGTCCAAAGTGTCAGTTGAATTTGCCATCGCCAATCTGCGCACCGGCGTCGCCAAGCTCGACGAGCATCTGATGAAGGTCGACTTCTTCGACGCGGCCAAATTCCCGACCGCGACCTTCGTGTCGACCAGTGTCAAGCCAGAGGGCGCGACCGGTGCCGAAATCACCGGCAACCTGACCATCAAGGGCATCACCAAGCCGGTGACGCTGGACGCCGAATTTTACGGCGCGGGTGCCAACCCGATGAACAAGCAGGAAAATGTCGGCTTCGTCGCCACTGGCTCGATCAAGCGTAGCGAATTCGGCATGGGCTATGCCGTGCCCGTCGTCGGCGACGCGATCGAACTCAAGATCATCGCCGGCTTCCAGAAGTAAGGCTTTGATTCTCCTGCCCCGTCATTCCCGCGAAAGCGGGAACCCATCTCCCAACGGCGCGCCGGTTCCCAGCGCCGGAGATGGATCCCCGCTTTCGCGGGGATGACGGGTGGGGGGATGTCTGAAAAACCGCATTAAGCACTAGACGCCCCGCCCCCAAAGCCGCTATGCCCGCGCCATCATGCAGAGCGCGACGCTTCTTCCCCTGCTACGACTTACACGCCCTTAGGCGTGGTTTTTGTGCTGCCTTTCGATTATGGGCAGCGACGATACGCCTAAGGGCTTCCTTTTCGCTGATAGTCGTTAACCGGGCCGTTCCTGCGTGCCCGTTTGCATAAAGAAGTAGCTGTCCCATGATGCTGACCGATCCTGCCCAGAAATATCGCGCCTTTCCGCAAGTCGATCTGCCCAATCGCCAATGGCCGTCACAGGTCATCACGTCGCCCCCGCGCTGGCTCTCCACCGACTTGCGTGACGGCAATCAGGCGCTGATCGATCCGATGAACGCGGAAAAGAAGAGCCGTTTCTTCGACCTGCTGGTCCAGGTCGGCGTCAAGGAGATCGAGGTCGGCTTCCCGTCGGCCGGCGCGACCGAGTTCGACTTCATCTCCAGCCTGGTGAAGGAAGGCCGCATCCCCGACGATGTGATGGTCCAGGTGCTGACCCAAGCCCGCGAAGACCTGATCGCCACCACCTTTGAATCGCTGCGCGGCGCGGACCAGGCGATCGTCCATGTCTATAACGCCGTCTCGCCCGCCTGGCGGCGGATCGTGTTCGGCATGGACCGGGCACAGGTCAAGGAGATCGCCGTCCACGCCGCCAAGCTGCTGCGCGACAATGCCGCCAAGCAGCCAGACACGGACTGGCATTTCGAATATAGCCCCGAAACCTTCTCCACCGCCGAACTGGATTTCAGCCTGGAATGTTGCGAAGCGGTGATGGACATCCTCCAGCCCACGCCGGAGCGGCCGCTGATCCTCAATCTGCCCGCGACCGTCGAATGCGCCACGCCCAACATCTATGCCGACCAGATCGAATGGATGTGCCGCCATATCAGCAAGCGCGACAGCGTGGTCATCTCGCTGCACCCGCATAATGATCGCGGCACCGGCGTCGCGGCGGCGGAACTCGGCCTCATGGCGGGTGCCGACCGGGTCGAAGGCTGCCTGTTCGGCAATGGCGAACGCACCGGCAATTGCGATCTCGTGACCGTGGCGCTGAATATGTACACGCAGGGGATCAATCCCGGCTTGGATTTCAGCGACATCGACACGGTCATCCAGACGGTCGAATATTGCAACCAGCTGCCCGTCCACCCGCGCCACCCCTATGCCGGCGAACTGGTGTTCACCGCCTTTTCCGGCAGCCATCAGGACGCGATCAAAAAGGGCTTTGCCGCGCAGGAAGCGCGCAACGACCTCATCTGGGACGTGCCCTATCTGCCGATCGACCCCAAGGATCTGGGCCGCGACTATGAAGCGGTGATCCGCGTCAATTCGCAATCGGGCAAGGGCGGCGTCGCCTGGGTGCTGCAGCAGGACAAGGGCTTCAAACTGCCCAAGCGGATGCAGGCCGACTTCTCCCGCGTGGTGCAGGGGCTTGCCGACCAGTCGAGCCGCGAACTCAACGCCGCCGACATCTGGGCCGCCTTCCAGGACCATTATCGCCTGGCCGGGGATCAAGCCTATGCGCTGATCGACTATCATGAAAGCGGCGCAGCGGGCGACCGCATCTTCACCGGCAAGATCGCCTATAAGGGCGGCGAACGCAGCATTTCGGGTCGCGGCAACGGCCTGCTTTCGTCAGTGCTGGCCGCGCTGCGCGACGAACTGGGCGTGGAACTGGAAATCGCCGACTATAGCGAACATGCGATCGGCGCAGGCAGCAACGTCAACGCCGCCGCCTATGTCGAATGCCGCACGCCGGACGGGCGGACCGTGTTCGGCGTGGGGACGGACGCCGACGTCGCGACGGCGTCGGTGCAGGCGGTGTTGTCGGCCGCGAATGCGGTGGCGGTGCGGACCTAAAACTCCGTCATCCCAGCGAAAGCTGGGATCTCTTTTTTCTTCTGCGCATGGTTGAAGAAAGTGAGATCCCAGCGTCCGCTGGGATGACGATGCATTTGCCCGTGGTCTACTTCGCCAACGCCCTTACCACAGCCTCCCACTGCACCAGCGCCGCGCCGATCCCCGCGACCGGCGCCCGCTCGTTCAGCCCATGGGCAAAGCCGTCCTCCGCCTTCATGAACAGGCTCGACACGCCATAGCTCGGCACGCCCAGCGCGCGGAAATGCACGCTGTCGGTCGCCCCGCCGGACATGCTCGGCATGATCGGGATGCCCGGTGCCCGCGCGGAAACCGCCGCGACCACCGCCTGCATCACATCGGCACGCAGCGGCGAGGCATCGCTTGCCAACGGATCGCCCAGCGTCGTGACGGTCGCGCTCTCGTCCGCCACCACCCGCACCAGTTCCGCCTTCACCGCGTCGATCGCTACGCCCGGAAAGATCCGGCAATTGACCTGCACCTTCGCGCTCTGCGGCAACGCGTTGAGCGCATGGCCCGCCTGCGCCATCGTCGCGACGCAGGTCGTGCGTACCTGGCCGACAAATTCCGGGCGGCCCGACAGCAGGTCCGCCGCCGCCGCATCGCCCGTCTGCGCATAGCGCTTCATCGCCGCGCCGACTTCGCCGCCGATCCGGTCGGCGGACAGCGCCAGCGACGCCTTGGTCAGTTCATTGCGCATCGGCGGAAACTGATAGGCCGCAATCCTGTCGATCGCCCGCGCCAGCCGATAGAGCGGATTGCCCGCCGTCGGCGCGCTCGAATGCCCACCCGGATCGGTAAAGCCGATCTCGAAATCGGCATAGGTCTTCTCGCCCGCCTGCAACTGATACAGCACCGGCTCGCCCGCCTCATTGAGCAACCCGCCGCCGCCATCGCCGTTCAGCAACAGTTCCGCGTCGCGATATTTGGCCGCCAGCGCCCGCGTCGTCACCATCGCCGTCTCTTCGTCCCCCGACAACAATAGCGTCACGGTGCGGCGCGGCGTCCACCCGTCCTTCTTCAACTGCGCCAGCGTCGCGACCATCATCGCGACATCATATTTATTATCCTCCGCGCCGCGCCCGAAAATATAGCCCTTCTCTTCCACCGGCACGAACGGGTCGCGGGTCCAATCCTTCGGGTCCGCCGCCACCACGTCCATATGGCCGATCATCAACAGCGGCTTGAGCTTCGCATCCCGCCCCCGGATCGTCGCGGCAAAGGTCGCCGTCTCCCCCATCGGCGTGATGACGATATCGCCCTCGGCAAAGCCTGCGCCTTTCAGCACCGACGCATAATAGGCCGCGAGCTTGGGCACCTCGCCCGCCCCCTCGACCGTGCGAAAGGCGACGGAGCGCATCAATATATCCTTGGCCACCACCGGGTCCGCCGCCGCCATAGCCACCTGCGGCAGCATCACCGCCACCCCCACCAAAAACCCGCACCGCCACCCCATAAACCTGCCCCTCAATTTCGTCAGGCGACCAATGTGGCACAGCGACAGGCAACCGCCAATCAGCGCTGACGAAAGATCATCGCGCAATCCCCTCCCCCGTTCGCCCTGAGCCTGTCGAAGGGCCTTTCTTTTTAGCCAGGCAGTAAGAACAGGTTAGCCAGGCAGTAAGAACAGGGCTTCGACAAGCTCAGCCCGAACGGTCGTGAGTTCGGCGCATTTGGATAGGCCACCACCCCACACCCCCCCGCCAAAAACTAAACCCCGCCCAACTATTGCTTGCGCGCAATCCTGCGCCACTCCCCCATATGCTACGCCGTTCGCCCAAAGGATTTGCGCCCATGACCCTCCCCTATCGCAGCTTCGGATTCCAGGTGCTGGTCGGCATGGTCGCAGGCCTCGCGCTCGGCCTCCTCGCCCGGACCATGGGCGCGGGGCCGGAGGGCGACCTCAACTGGCTCGCCACCGCGCTCCAGACCGTCGGCACCATCTTCGTCGCGCTGCTCAAGGCGATCGTCCCGCCGCTCGTCTTCGCCGCCATCGTCGCGTCGATCGCCAATCTGCGCGCGCTCGACAATGCCGCGCGGCTGGCGGGGCAGACCTTGCTCTGGTTCGCCATCACCGCGCTGATCGCGGTCAGCATCGGCCTTGCCATCGGCATCATCGTCCAGCCTGGCATGGGCCTTGGCACCGCCGCGCTCGCCGCCAAACAGCCCGACGCGGTCGGCGGCTGGCTCGATTTCCTCAAGGGCCTCGTCCCCGGCAACAGCCTGGCGCTGAGCGGCAGTACCAAGATCGCGCCCGATGGCACCGCCAGCACCAGCGTCTCGTTCAACATCCTGCAACTGCTGGTCATCGCCATCGCGGTCGGCCTCGCGACACTCAAAGTCGGGGAGAAAGCCGAACCCTTCCTTGCCTTCGTCCGTTCGCTGCTGGCGGTCGTGCGCGCGCTGCTCGGCTGGGTCATCCGCCTGACGCCGATCGGCTCGGCGGGCCTCATTGGCGCAGCGGTCGCCACCTATGGCTGGGACGCGCTCGCAAGGCTCAGCGTCTTCACCGGCGCCATCTATCTCGGCCTCGGCATCGTCCTGCTGATCGTCTATCCGACGCTGCTGCTCGCCCATGGGCTCAAGCCCCTGCCCTTCTTCGCCAAGGCCTGGCCGGCCATCCAGCTGGGCTTCGTCTCGCGCTCCTCGGTCGGCACCCTGCCCGTCACCGAAGCCGTCACCGCGCGGCTCGGCGTGGACAAGGCCTATGCCGCCTTCGCGATTCCCCTGGCGTCCACCACCAAGATGGACGGCTGCGCGTCGATCTATCCCGCCCTCGCCGCCATCTTCGTCGCAGGCTTTTACGGCATTCCGCTTGGGGTACTCGACTATGCCCTGATCGCCCTCGTCTCGGTCATCGGCTCCGCCGCGACCGCAGGCCTGACCGGCGCCGTCGTGATGCTCACCCTCACCCTCTCGACGCTGGGCCTCCCGCTCGAAGGCGCAGGCCTCTTGCTGGCCATCGACCCCATCCTCGACATGGGCCGCACAGCGGTCAACGTCGCGGGGCAAGTGCTGGTGGGCGTGGTCGTCGCGAAACGCGAGGGGATATTGGACGAAGCGGCTTATTATGGCGAGGGGGCGTTGGTGGCGGCCGAATAGGCCAGCCCCCTCATGCCGCTTCGACGACCCTGATCTCCAGCGTCAGACCCGATTGCGTGGCCAGATTGACCAGCGCATCGAGGGAAAATTTGCCCAGCTTGCCCCGCAGCAGATCGTTCAGGCGCGGACGCGTGATGCCCAGTCGCGCCGCCGCCGCTTCCTGTGACATGTCCCACGCCTGGATGCGCCGTTTCAGCGCCGACAGCAGTTCGGCCCGCGCCTTCATATTGGCGGCCTCCACCGGCGTATCGGCCAAGGCGTCGAACACGCTGTCAAATGTCTGAATGTCCATCGCCTATTCCTTACTCCAGGCCCGCAACCGCTTTGCGGCCAGATCAATGTCCTTCTGCGCCGTCGCCTGGCTTTTCTTCTGAAAAGCGTGGAGCACCAGCACCACGTCCTGCACCGTCGCCAGATAGATCACCCGGAACACCCCGGTCTTGTCCCTGATCCTGATTTCACGCACACCCGGACCAATGCTCTTCATCGGCTTCCAGTCGTCAGGATCATTGCCGCTTTGGACTTCGCTTAACTGATAGCCAGCCTCCGACCGCGCCTCATCGGGAAAATCCCGAAGCCGCGCGAGGCTGTCCCCAAGAAACGCAATCCGCTTCATGACAAGGATGTATCAAATTCGATACATTTTTGCAAGGCGTGTGTTCTGGAAGACCGATGGAGATAGAGAAGCTCACGATCGCCCTCGTCTCGGCCACCGCCCCGCCGCGCTCGCGGGCCTATTGCTCGCCATCGATCCCATCCTCGACATTGGCCGCACGGCGGTCAACTTCGCAGGGCAAGTGCTGGTCGGCATGGCCGTGGCTGAAAGCAAGGGGATATTGAACGAGGCGGCTGGTGTGGACAGCCGTGATAGAAAATTGAAAACGTTCCTACTGCGGCTTCTGCTGTCTTGCTTCCGATGACCTAGCCCGGATTATTCGTGACGTT
>Ga0156326_141_pt1 | contig 59547 bp, 40 predicted proteins | sample RifCSPlowO2_12_FD_107974 | JGI IMG/M metagenome (GOLD analysis project Ga0156326, IMG submission 107974) | Sphingomonadales bacterium RIFCSPLOWO2_12_FULL_63_15 | reverse complement strand
CTGAGGCGCCTGACCTGCGCGAAGCAACGCCCTTCGACAGGCTCAGGGCGAACGGACGATCGAACAGAGGAGGGATAACCCTCCCAACCCAAATCATGGAGGATGGATGCCCGATATCGACAGGCGTGCGGCGCTTACCGCCACTGGTCTCGTTGCACTGGGAGCCGCCCTCCCCGCGCCCGCCGTCGCGCAATCGCCGCTGGCGCTCGGTGCCGGAAAGTCCGGCCCGCCGCTCAAAACGGGCCATCTGCGCATGGGCACGGGGACCGGCCCCGATGGCACGATCGGCCTCACCAACCTGACCCTCATCCGCGACGGCCAGCCTTGGCTGCCGGTGATGGGTGAATTTCATTTCACCCGCTTCCCGGCGCGCTATTGGGCGGAGGAACTGCGCAAGATGAAGGCGGCGGGCATCACCATCGTCGCCAGTTACATATTGTGGAACCATGTCGAACTGTCCCCGGGCGAGATCGACTGGACCGGCGACCGCGACATTCGTCGCTTCATCCAGCTTTGCGACGCCGAGGGATTGCTCTTTTTCCTGCGGCCCGGACCTTGGGGGCATGCCGAAGCGCGCTTTGGCGGCATCCCCGACTGGATCGTGGCAGGCACGCACCCACGCAGCAATGATGCCGCTTATCTGGCGGAGGTCGAACGCTTCTGGCGCAGTCTTCATCACCAGGTGAAGGGCCTTTTCTGGAAGGATGGCGGCCCGATCGTCGGCATGCAGATCGAGAATGAATATAATCTCGATGGGCCGGGACAGGGCCGCGCCCATATCGCGATGCTCAAAACCATGGCGCAGAAGATCGGCTATGACGTGCCGCTATATACGGTCACGGGCTGGGACCAGACGCTCTATCCCAAAGGCGAGGTCGTTCCCGTCCATGGCGGCTATCCTGACGAACCCTGGTCGGCCAAAACCACCGCGCTGCCGCCCAAGGAAAATTACCTGTTCCGTTTCGATAGCCGGGTGAGCGGTGACCTTGGCGCGCAGACCCGGAGCAATCGCCGGGGCGACGCCGACAGCGACATGGCAGATACACCATTCCTGGGCGCGGAATATGGTGGCGGCGTGCCAGTCATGTATCGCCGCCGACCGCTGCTCGACCCCAAGGACGTGGCTGCCGCCGTCACCACCCAGGTCGGGTCGGGCGTCAATCTGCTGGGCTATTATATGTTCCACGGCGGGGCAAACCCGCTCGCGCAGGGTCGCACCCTGGAAGAGACCCAGCGGTCGGGCGGCTATAATGACTGTCCGATCATCGGCTATGATTTTCAGGCGCCGATCGGCCAATATGGTGAGGTGAACCCGGTCAACGCCGCGCTGCGACCGCTGCATTATTTCCTTGGGCAATATGGCGATCGGCTCGCACCCATGGCCGTTCAGGCCCCTGCCAGGCTACCCAGCGACAAAAACGACCTGCACACCCTGCGCTGGTCGGTCCGGTCGCAGGGGGAGAGCGGTTTCCTGTTCGTCAACAACCATGTCCGCCAATATGCCACCCCTGCCCATCGCGGCGTGCAGTTCACTGTCCAACTGACCAGTGGCCCGGTCGTCCTGCCGTCGCGGCCGGTCACGATTGCAACAGGCGACTATTTCTTCTGGCCGATCGGCCTGGACTTGGACGGCGTGTTGCTCAGCTGGGCCACCGCCCAGCCCGTCACTCGACTGGCCGATGCGGATGGCCCGATCCATGTGTTGATCGCCACTGCGCCAGGGTCCGTCGAACTCGCCTTCCCTTCGGGCACACGCCTGTCCGCGCCATCGCGCACAGAAGGTCCGCACGTCATCGCCGATGTCCCGCCTGCCCCGGACCGGCTGCTGACCGTGACCGGAGCCGATGGCCGCAAGGTTCGGTTGCTTCTGCTCGATCAGATGTCCGCGCGCAGCCTGTGGGTTGGCGATCTGTCGGGCCAGCGCCGCCTCGTCCTGACACCGGCCGACACGATGTTCGGAACAGACAGCCTGACCCTGCGCCAGCGCGGCGATCCCGCCTTCCGCTATCGCATGCTGCCCGGTCGAGCGGGCACGGCAACGGCGAAAGGCCCGGCATCCAGAGCAATTCCCTTTACCCGGAGCCGCACCCCCGGCACGGCACCGCCCATCGTAATCGGCGGCCCCGCCAACGCCGCGATGCAGCCCCTGCCCGAAGCGCATCGCGCGGCCGCCGCCTTTACCTTCACGCCGCCAAGGGATGCGCTGGCAGCGGGCGACGCCTTTTTGGAAATCGATTGGCGTGGCGACATAGGTCGCCTGTTCGACGGTATGGATATGCTGGACGATGCCTTTTGGGACGGCCGCGTCTGGCGCATCGGCCTTAAGCGCTTTGCCGAACGGTTGGGACGACCATGGACACTGACCATCCTGCCGCTGCGTGCCGACGCGCCCATCTACCTGGACGATAGCGCCCGCGCGAAATTGCCCAAAGCGGACCAGGTCGCGGACCTGCTCACCCTTCGCCTCGTCCCCGAATATCAGTTGGAGATCCGCGCATGACCGCTCTTACCCGCCGCGCCACGCTTGGCCTCGCCGCGCTGCCGTTGCTGACCACGCCTGCATTGGCAGCGCCTAAAAAGACCGGCGCACGGCCCGGTCCCTTCCTGATCGGCGCGGACATCAGCTGGATTCCCGAAGATGAGGCCGCCGGCGCGCGCTATTTCGTGAAGGATCAGCAGAAGGACCCCATCCTCCTGTTGCGGGACGCGGGGTTCAACGCCATTCGCCTGCGCATCTTCGTCGATCCGGCAAAAGGCTATTCGAAGCGGGAACCAGACAAGGCGTGGGCCGGGCTGGAACAGACCGTCAAACTCGGCCGCCGCGTCCGCGAGGCGGGCCTGTATCTGGTCCTGAGCTTCCATTATAGCGACACTTGGGCTGACCCGGAGCATCAGGGCGTGCCCGCTGCCTGGGCAGGCTATGACCTTCCTGGCCTAGCCAAAGCTGTCAATACCCATACGCATGACACGCTTGTCGCGATGCGCGAGGGTGGCGCGCCGGTCGATATGGCGGTGATCGGCAACGAAACCACTTTTGGTATATTATGGCCCCATGGCCGGGTGAAGCTGTCCACCCCCACCGGCAATCCTGTTACCGATGCCAACCATGCCAAGGTCGGCCAAGTCGGGGGCTTCGATGCTTTCGCCGCCTTGTTGCGCGCTGGCATAGCGGGGGCGCGCCGCGCCGAACCGACCATCACCATCCAGTTACATAATCATCTGGGGCGTCATTGGGGCATCGTGCGCGAATGGACCGACGCGCTGGTGGCACGCAATGTCGATTTCGACGTCATCGGCTTTTCCGCCTATCAGCAGCAGCGACAGGGCGACTGGGCCAACAGCTTCGACCAGTTCCTCAAACGCTATCCGGGCAAAGGGCTGCTGGTCGCCGAATATTCCAGTCGCAAGCGCTATATCAACGATCTGGTCCACGCCCTGCCGGATACGCGCGGTTGGGGGACGTTCATCTGGGAACCGACCCGGCATCAGGAAGCAATATTCGACCGCAATGGCGAGAATGCGGGCGAAGGCCCCAAACCCGACCTGCTGAGCCAAGGCATCAACAGCGCCGAAGCCCCCGGCGGCCTTACCACCGCTGCGCCAGTTCCTAAGCCCCAACCGACAGGACCGATGGGCGTTGGCGGTGACTATATCGCCAATCCCCTGCTCGATCTCTATGGTCGGATGGCGCAGGATTATCGACCGTGAACCGCCGCGACTTCACGCTGGGCGCTGGGGCGCTGGCGCTCACTGCTTGCGCCACGCGCCCAGTGGTCGGGGCCGATCCGTTGGCCTTCGCCTATTTCACGACCGGGAAGGGCGAGGCGGATGGCCTGAAACTGGCTACCAGCGACGATGGCTTCACCTTTCGCCCGTTGGCGGGCGGGCGCAGCCTGCTGGTGCCGCAAGTCGGCGAAAAAAGGCTGTTGCGCGATCCCTTCCTGTTTCGGGACGGCGCCCTCTATCATCTGCTGTGGACCACCGCCTGGGAGGGTGTGACGATCGGCCATGCCACCAGTCGCGACCTCGTCCACTGGTCGCCGCAGCAGGCTATTCCGGTCATGGCGACCATAGCCGGTACGCGCAATTGCTGGGCACCCGAAGCCGTCTATGATCCGCGCGCGCGGCATTGGCTGCTCTTCTGGTCCAGCACGGTCACCGGCCGCTACCGCGAAACCGAAGGCACGTCGGAATCAGGGTACAACCATCGCCTCTGGGCCACCACTACGCGCGACTTCACGACCTTTTCCCCGCCGCAACCGCTTTATGATCCCGGTTTCAGCGTGATCGACGGCAGTTTTGCGCACGCGCCGGACGGTAGCCTGCAACTGATCGTCAAGGATGAGACGGTGTCGCCACCGCGCAAATGGTTGCGCAGCGCGCCCGCCCACAGTCCGTCCGGTCCCTTTGGCGCGCTGTCCTCCCCTTTCTCCCCCGCCTGGGTCGAAGGGCCGATGACCGCGCGCATCGGCGATGCGCTGGTCTGCTATTACGACATTTACAAGGAAGGCCGCTGGGGCGCGGCGATGACCCGCGACATGGCGACATGGCAAGATGTCAGCGATCGGCTGGCACTGCCAACAGGCGCGCGCCACGGCTCGCTGCTTCGCGTGCCGCACGGGGTGATAGATGCGATCGAGAAGGCTTTCACGCCGTCGCAAAAGCCTTGAGCGCACGCAGGTCGCGGGTGATCCATTTGGCGTCGCGAGCGAACATCTCATCATCCATGCCGGGCTGACGGAACAGCGTCAGCATCACTTCCGCCCCATGGCCATTGGCGATGATGCGCAAGGGGACATGGATTTCCGTGCCGTTCCCGGTCTCGACATAATGATCCATCACGCCGAACGCATTATGCGGCGTGAAGCGGATGGCCACTGGACCTTCCGGGCCATCGGCCAACCACCGATCGCCGTCCTGGCGAAGATTGGATTCGGCAAGGCCGGAAGCCCATTTGGGGAAGATTTCCGGCCGCCAGATACGGTCGTAGAGCGCCTGCCAATCCCGGTCGATCGATATGCTGTAGGTGCGTGCAGGCAGCATGAGGCCTCTCCATCCTGGGTCCAAAGTCGAGGTCCGATAGCGCGATAGAGCCACGCTGTCACCGATTGGTCGTGCGAGAAGGGGCCAGTCTGCACGGCATTTTTACAGGATTTTCATGGATGAGGCCACGAACCCCCATCGATAGTTCACGCGCATAGCGGCCATCGTCGGCTCCGATGAAAAGGAGTCTTTCATGACGTTCGACTTTGCCCTTGCTGGTCTGGTGGCGTTGGGCCTGCTGGGCTATCTGACCGCCGTGCTGATCAGGCCGGAGCGCTTCTGATGGCCGGCACCTCGCTGTTCGAGCGCGCGATGCTGCTGCCTGCGGTGCGCGATGCGTTCATCAAGCTCGATCCCCGAACGCTGGTGCGCAATCCGGTGATGTTCACCACGGCCATCGTGGCGCTGGTGGCGACGGTCATCCTGCTGCGCCACATGATCGTCGGTACGGGCGATCTGGCGTTCGAGGCGCAACTCATATTCTGGCTATGGCTGACCGTGTTGTTCGGCAATTTCGCCGAAGCGCTGGCAGAGGGGCGTGGCAAGGCGCAGGCGCAAAGCCTGCGCGCGACCAAGGACCAGCTTGTCGCGCTGCGCATCGGCAAGAATGGCGCGACCGAGGAAGTGCCCGCCACGCAGTTGCGGCAAGGCGATGTGGTGCTGGTCACGCAAGGCAGACAGATCCCGGCCGATGGCGAAGTCGTGGCCGGCGTCGCCTCCGTCAACGAAGCCGCGATCACCGGCGAAAGTGCGCCGGTGATCCGCGAGGCAGGCGGGGACCGGTCGGCCGTGACGGCTGGCACGACCGTCCTGTCCGACGAAATCCGGGTCAAGGTGACGGCGGAGCCGGGCAGCGGCTTTCTCGATCGCATGATCGCACTGGTCGAAGGCGCAAGCCGCCAGAAGACGCCCAATGAGATTGCGCTGACGATCCTGCTCACCGGACTGACGCTGATCTTCCTCGTCGCGGTGGGGACGCTCCCGGCCTTTGCCGCTTATGCGGGCGGCGTGCTCTCCGTGCCGGTGCTGATCGCGTTGTTCGTCGCGCTGATCCCCACCACAATATCGGGGTTGCTGTCTGCCATCGGCATTGCGGGCATGGACCGGCTGATCCGTTTCAACGTGCTGGCCAAATCGGGCCGGGCGGTCGAGGCGGCGGGCGACATCGGCACATTGCTGCTCGACAAAACCGGCACGATCACCATCGGCGACCGACAGGCGAGCGAGTTCGTACCGCTGCCGGGCGTGGCGCAGGCGGATCTGATCGCCGCGGCGCGGATGGCCAGCCTGTCCGACACCACGCCTGAAGGCCGGTCGATCGTGACGCTGGCGGGGAACGGCGACGCCCTGCCCGCCGACGCGGTGCCGGTGGGCTTCACCGCGCAAACGCGGGTGAGCGGGATCGACCTGCCGAGGCGGCGCATCCGCAAGGGCGCTGTCGATGCGGTCCTCAAGCTGGGCAACTTCCCCGAAGACATCGTCCGCGCGCTCAGGAAAATTACCGATCGCATCGCGCAGGCGGGCGGCACGCCGCTGGCGGTTGTAGAGAATGGCCGACTGCTGGGTGCGGTGCATCTCAAGGATGTGATCAAAGCGGGCATCCGCGAACGCTTTGGCGAATTACGGCGCATGGGCATCCGCACGGTCATGATCACCGGTGACAATCCGCTGACGGCAGCCGCAATCGCGGCGGAAGCCGGGGTCGATGACTTTCTGGCCGAAGCAACGCCGGAGGATAAGCTCGCCTATATCCGCAAGGAGCAGGCGGAGGGCAAGCTGGTCGCCATGTGCGGCGATGGTACCAATGACGCGCCTGCGCTGGCCCAGTCCGACGTCGGTGTCGCGATGAATACCGGCACGCAGGCAGCGCGCGAGGCAGGCAATATGGTCGATCTGGATAGCGATCCGACCAAGTTGATCGAGGTGGTGGGCATCGGCAAGCAGCTGTTGATGACGCGCGGGGCGCTCACCACATTCTCGATCGCTAACGATATCGCGAAATATTTTGCGATCCTGCCCGCCATTTTCGTGGTGCTGTACCCGTCGCTTGGCGTGCTCAACCTGATGGGGCTGGCCAGCCCGTCGAGCGCCATCCTCTCGGCGATCATCTTCAATGCGCTCATCATTCCGCTGCTGGTGCCGCTGGCGCTCCGGGGCGTGGCGTATCGCCCCATGCCTGCGGCCAGCCAGTTGCTCAACAATCTGGGTATCTACGGCGCAGGCGGCGTGATCGCCCCCTTCATCGGCATCAAGCTCATCGACCTCGCCGTCGCCGGCCTCGGCCTGGTTTGAGCGGGAAAGGACCAGATCATGTTCACAGCCATTCTCACCATCATCCTGATCGTCGGCGGCGCGGCGCTGCTATCCTGGCCGCTGGGCCACTATATGGCGGCGCTCTTTTCGGGGCGCTTCGCGCGCGCCGATGGCCTGTTCGTGCGGGTCGCGGGACGTGCGGCGCAGCAGGACTGGAAACAATATTCAATCGCGCTGCTGGCCTTCAACGCCCTGATGTTCGTGTTCGTTTTTGCACTTCTGGCGACGCAACATTGGCTGCCGCTCAATCCCGATGGGCAGAGCGCCGCGTCGCTCGACCTGGTATTCAATACGGCGGCGTCCTTCACCACCAACACCAATTTGCAGCATTATTCCGGTGAAAGCAGCTGGAGCTATCTGGCCCAGCTTGGCGGGCTGATGTGGCTGCAATTCGTGTCGGCCGCCACCGGGATCGCGGCCCTTGCAGCCCTTGCCCGCGGGATTGCCGGGCAAGCAAGCATGGGCAATTTCTTCCTCGACCTGCAACGCGCGACCTTTTGCGTGCTTTTGCCGCTGGCGATCCTCGTCGCGCTGATGCTGGCGCTGAACGGCGTCCCGATGACCTTCGAAGGCGCGGCCCATGCTACGACGCTGGAGGGCGTAGCGCAGACGATCGCACGCGGGCCTGCAGCAGCTTTCGTGGCGATCAAGCAATTGGGCACCAATGGCGGCGGTTTCTTTGGTCCCAACTCGACGCACCCGTTGGAAAATCCGAACTTCTGGTCGAACGGCTTTTCGATGATTGCCATCATCACCATTCCCATGGCCTGTGTGTGGATGTTCGGGCGGATCATCGGGCGGATGAAACATGCCGGCGTGATTTTCGCTGTCATGCTCGCCTTCCTACTGTTGAAGATTGGCGGATCAGTCGCCTTCGAGGCCGCGCCGACCCAGGCCTTCGTCCATCTGCCGGTGATGCAGGATGTCGGCAATCTGGAGGGCAAGGAATTGCGCCTTGGTGCCACGACCGGGCCGCTCTGGGCGGTGCTGACCACGTCGACCAGCAATGGATCGGTCGCGGCCATGCATGACAGCCTTAACCCCCTCACCGGCCTGATGCCGATGATCGGCATGTGGCTCAACGCCACCTTTGGCGGGGTCGGCGTGGGCATGATCAACATGTTCCTCTACATCGTCGTGGCGGTCTTCATTGCCGGGATGATGGTGGGGCGGACGCCCGAATATCTGGGGCACAAGGTCGAGGGCGGGGAAATGCGGCTCGCCATATTAGCACTGTTCAGCCACGCCCTGCTCATATTGGGCGGCACCGCCCTGTTCGCGGCGACCGCCTGGGGACAGGCGACGCTGCACAATGTCGGCGCGCATGGCTTTTCCGAAATTCTCTACGAATTCAGCTCTGCGGGGGCGAATAACGGGTCAGGATTCGAAGGGTTGGGCGATAATACGGTGCCCTGGAACATCGCCACCGGGCTGATCATGCTGATCGGACGCTATCTGCCGATCATCGTGCCGTTGGCGATCGTCGGATCGCTGATGGCCAAGAAGCGCAGCGCCGAAAGCGCGGGCACGCTGAGCGTGGGGGGCGGCAGTTTCGGCATCATGCTGGTGATCACCATCCTGATCTTCGGCGCGCTGACCTTCCTCCCCGCCGCCGCGCTCGGCCCGATCGCCGAACATGTGACATTGATGCGCTAAGCGGCCTCTTGGTCGAAAGGATTATACGCAATGGCCTATCTTATTCCCTCGCTCCGCCTGTGGCTGGTGACGCTGCTTGTCTGCGTTGTCGGCTACACGCTGTTCGTTCTTGCCTTCGCGCAGAGCGTCGCGCCGTTCCGGGCCAATGGATCGATCATCATAGTCGATGGCCGGGCGGTCGGCAGCGAACTGGTGGCGCAGAATTTCACGTCCGACCGCTATTTCTGGCCACGTCCGTCCGCCGCAGATTATGATGCCATGGGCGCGGCGGGTAGCAACCTGTCGCCGACCAGCGAGACGCTGGCCAAGCGGGCCGCCGACACCGTCGCGCGCTATGGGGCAACGGCCGCCAATCCAGTACCGGCCGATCTGGTGGCGGCGTCCGGCGGCGGTCTGGACCCACACATCTCGCGCGCCGGGGCGCTGTATCAGGTGCAGCGTGTGGCGCGCGCGCGGGGCATCGATCCAGCGGCGGTGGCACGGCTGGTCGATGACAAGGGGATCGTGCCTGGTGGCCCCTTCGCGCCTGACCCGATCGTCAATGTGCTGCAACTCAATCTGGCGCTGGATCGCCTGAAGCCATAGAGCAGGTCCAGCGATGACCCAGTCCACCCCCTCCACCGATGCCGACCATTATCTGCGGCTGGCGCGCCAGGAGCAACAAGGGCGTCTGACCGTCTATCTGGGTGCTGCGCCGGGCGTGGGTAAGACCTATCGCATGTTGCAGGATGCGGCGCGGCGACAGGCGGAGGGGGTAGATGTCGTTGTCGGCGTGGCGGAAACCCATGGCCGCAGCGAGACGGCCCTACTGCTGGGACCGCTGCACATATTGCCGCGCCGCCGCGTCGATCATCAGGGCCATGCGCTGGACGAGTTTGACATCGACGGCGCGATTGCGCGGCATCCGGGGCTGATTTTAGTCGATGAACTGGCGCACAGCAATGCGCCGGGTAGCCGACACCCCAAGCGGTGGCAGGATGTGGAGGAATTGCTGGCGGCGGGCATCGATGTCGCCACCACGGTCAATATCCAGCATATCGAAAGCCTCAATGATGTCGTGGCGGGCTTCACCCATATCCGCGTGCGGGAAACCGTGCCCGACCAGATACTGGACGATGCCGAACTGATTATCGTCGATTTGCCGCCCGATGCCCTGATCGAGCGACTGGCGGCGGGCAAAATCTATCTGCCCGACACGGCGGGCCGGGCGCTCTCCAACTTCTTCACGCCGACCAAGCTGGCGGCGTTGCGCGAACTGGCGCTGCGCTTTGCCGCCCGCAGCGTCGACCGGCGCCTGAGCGATCAGTTGCGCACCGCAGGCGACGAGGGCGATTTCGTCGCGGGCGAGCGGCTGATGGTCGCGGTCAGCCCCGGCAAAGGCGGGGCGCAGGTCGTCCGCCATGCCAGGCGGATGGCCGATATATTTCATGCGCCCTGGACCGCCGTGGTGGCGGAAAGTGGCCGGGCGCGCGCGATCGTCGGCGCGCAGCGCGAGCAGTTGGCCGACAATCTGGCGCTGGCAGCGTCGCTCGGTGCATCGCTGATGACGGTAGCGGCTGATCATGTCGGGGATGCGCTGGTCGATCAGGCCCGGCAATTGCGGGCGAGCCAGATCGTGATCGGCAAGAGCCGCCGGTCGCGCTGGTTCGAATGGCGGCATGGGTCGATCGCCCAGGACGTGATCCGCAAGGCGCAGGGCGTTGCGGTGCATGTCGTACCGCTCACCGATGCGGATGAGAGGCCGGACAGGCCGCGCGAAGCCGCCTTTGCCCGCGACGATATGGTGGCGTTTGCGATCGTCGTTGCGACCGTTGCCCTGCTGCGGCTGGCCCAGCCCTGGCTGCCGTTCGGCGCGATCGACCTGCTGTTGTTGATTCCCGTCATCCTGTCCGCCACGGTGCTGCGGCTGCGCGCGGGTCTCTGGTCGGCGGTCTGGGCCGCGCTCTGCTATAATTTCTTCTTCATCCCGCCCCTCCATAGCCTGACCATCGACGATCCCCAGAATGTCATCACCTTTGCCGTGTTGGCGCTTGTCGCGGCCGTGGTCGGCTGGCTTGCCGGGCGCATCCGGCGGCAGGCCGAGACGAGCGCCGGGGTGGCACGCCTGAATGCGTCGCTTGCGCGCTTTGCGGGCTTGATGGGGGGACTGTCGGAGAAGGAGGAGACGGCGCGGGTAGCTTGCCGCGAAATCGGCAGTCTGCTCGATGTCGAAGCGGTCATCGTCACGATCGAGGATGAGAATATCATGGTGCGCGGCAATGACGCCTATCGCCGGATCGACATGATCGACGAAGCCGCGGTCCGCTGGGCACTGGAACAGGGTATTGCGACGGGACGCGATACGGGCACGTTGAACGCATCCGATTGGCAATTCCATCCGCTCAGGACATCGCTTGGCACCATGGGCGCGCTGGGACTGGCGCGGCCCTCGCAGGAGCGGATCATCCGGCCCGATGACGCGGTCATGCTCGCTTCGCTGGTGGACCAGACCGCGCTGGCCCATGAACGCATCGTGCTGGAGGGTCAGGCGCGGCAGGTGGATGCCTTGCGCGAGCGGGACCGCCTGCGCGGCGCGTTGCTGGGCAGCATCGCGCATGACCTGCGCACGCCGCTGACGGCCGTAATCGCCGCCACCGAAGCGATCCCGGCGGAAGGGGCGTTCGCGGACGAGATTCGTATCGCCCGCTCGGAATCGCGGCGGTTGCAGCGCTTTCTCGACGATCTGCTGGAAGCATCCCGGATCGAACATGGCGCGATCGAACCGCGATGGGAGAGTGTCGACCTGACCGATGTTATCACCGACGTCCTGCGGGCGCTACGTCAGGACGAGGCAGGTGCGCGGGTCACGACGCGAATCGACGGCGATTGCCCGTTCGTGTCCAGCGATCCGCTACTGTTGCGCCATGTGCTGATCAACCTCATCGACAATGCACTGAAATTTTCGCCTGTAACGACGCAGGTGGAGGTCGAATTGCTCTGCCGTGACGGCGATGTCCTGTGCCGCGTGCTGGATTCCGGCTCTGGCCTGCCCGCCGATACCGACGCTTTGTTCGATCGCTTCCACCGGCTGGAGGGGAGCGACCGGGTCGGTGGATCGGGCCTTGGCCTGTGGATCGCCAAGAATTTTACCGAAGCAGTCGGCGGGACGATAACGGCTGGCAACCGGGCGGGTGGGGGCGCGATGTTCGAGGTCATATTGCCGGGGCGCCCCAAGGATGAAGCGGAAGGACGCGCTGCCGATGCATAAGGATGTGCTGATCGTCGAGGATGAGCCCGCGATCCGGCGCTTGCTGATGGGCGCGCTTGATCGGACGGGGCTGACCTATGCCGAGGCATCGACCGCCGCCGAAGCATTGCGTCTGGCGGCCGTTCAGCCCCATCCGCTGGTGGCGCTGCTCGACCTTGGCTTGCCCGACCGGGACGGGTTGGAGATCATCCCGCAACTGGTGGAGGCCGGATTGGCGGTCATCGTGCTGACCGCTCGCGATGCCACCGACGAAAAGGTGGCGGCGCTGGACCTGGGCGCCGATGATTTCGTGACCAAGCCCTTCGACAGCGCCGAGCTTCTGGCGCGCATACGGTCGGCGCTCCGGCGCAAGACGGGTAACCGCGCCGACCCGCAACGGCGCGCGTTCGAGGGCGGGATGATCGATCGTGAAGCCCATGCCGTGATGATCGGTGGCGCGGCGGTGGCGCTGACCCCGCGCGAGTTCGACCTGCTCTGGGCGCTATGCGAAAAGCCCGGCCGCGTCCTGACGCACAGGGCGTTGCTCGAAACCGTCTGGGGGCTGGCCCATCGCGACGATGTCGATTACCTCCGCGTCGCCATTCGCGCCCTGCGCAAGAAGGTCGAAACGGATCCGTCGCGTCCGAAGCTGATCATCAATGAACCCGGTGTCGGCTACCGCCTGGCAGGGTCGGCACAAAGGGTCGCGTGAAGCGGAAGCCTTTTCGGTTCGGCGCACCGGTAGGATACTGTTAACATTCTTGCGCCCATGATGGCGTATGGAGAGACGCGCCAAGAATGGAACGCATCGCCGAATTTCGGCATTCAGCGCGGCAGGTGAGAGTAGCCTGCCGGACGCCGTATATCGCGACCTCGTCTCCACGCTCTTTGCCATGGCGATGCCGATCATCGGCTTCGGCATCCTCTACGCCCTTGTCGGCACGCTGATCTTTCTCAAATGGCAGGATGGCGTGATAGCCGTTCTGACCGGTATTGCCATTGTGATCACCATGGCGCGTGTCTGGCTCATAAGAGCCTATAATCGCGCGGGAAGCACTACGCAGGATATCCCAGCGCTGAAGGCATGGGAGAGACGCTATGCGTTTTTGACCTATATATTCGCGCTATTGCTGGCGGCGCTCCACATACGTGCCTTGTCCGCGCACGAGCCGCTCGTGCATATCGCAACGATCAGCCTCATCTTCACCTTTGGTGCGGGAATCGTATCGCGCAACGCCTCTCGCCCCAAGTTATGCGTCATGAGCTTGTCGCTGGTGGTTCTGCCGACGGCGATTGCTATGCTAATCCATGCCACGCGCGAATATGGCCAATTGCTACACGCCGAATTTTTTGCCCTGCAAGCCCTGCTGCTGGTCACGGTCGCGCTGATGAGCTTGCAGTCGGTGCGGCATCTCTATGCGTCGTCCGTCGAACATCTGACCACCAAACATGATCTGGCGACGCTTGCGCGCTTCGATCCGCTCACCGGCCTGCCCAACCGCCTGTTGTTGCGGGAGACTTTTCAAACCAACGTGCAATCGTCGGAGATTGGCGACCAGATGGCAGTCCATTATCTGGATCTCGACGGCTTCAAGGCGATCAACGATCGATATGGCCATCCCGCTGGTGACGCGGTGCTGCGGGAGGTCGCCCGGCGGCTGCAGAGCATGATCCGGACAGAGGATGTGGCGTGCCGTCTGGGTGGCGACGAATTTCTGCTGCTCCAAGGCCATGTGCGGCATCAGGACCAGGCCGACCTGCTTGCCCGGCGCATCATCAAGCAGTTGAGCGAGCCCTATCTGGTCGATGAGATAGAAATGCGCATCACTGTCAGCGTCGGCATCGCGATGGCCCCCGAATTCGGCCTGGAACTGGAGCGGCTGATGGCCTTTGCCGATACCGCCCTTTACCGATCCAAGGCCAAGGGGAAGGCGCAGGTGCATTTTTGTACGGCAGAGGATTTGCGACAATCCGGGCAGGCCGTAGCCTGAGCGCGGCTTAAAGCGCCTTTGTTGATACGAGCGTCACGCCGACAACATGCCCCGCCCCGCCACGATAAGGAATGGCGGTGGTCGGCAACCCCATGGCCGACAATATCTGGTTAATATCCCGGCCGAAATCGGTATAGACCAGCGACAGGCTGTCCGCACCCGATCCATGATAGACCGGCGGTAACAGCATGATGTCCTCCGGCCCGCTGGTGTCCACGCGCGGGCGCGTGAGCGGCGGCGGCGGCATGCCGATCGGCACGGTCCATATGTGCATTCCACCTGGACGCAGAATGCGATGGACTTCGGCAAAGGCCAGCATTGGCTTGCGGATATGTTCGAACATGTCGGACGTGATGACGACATCGAAACTGTCATCGGCGAAGGAGGTCGCCATCAGATCCTGACAGGTCAATGCCCCGCGCCGCGTTCCGCTGGGTACGTCCGGTTCATAGAAGGATTGTTCGTAGCGGCGCGCGCGGCCCAGCCAGCGGCGCAATGGCCCTGAAAAGCCAGCTTCGAATATGTCCAGTTTCGGCAATAGGTCCGACGCTGCCAGCGCGGCCAACGTGTCGAAACGGCCGCCACCCAAGCGATCGACTAGGGTTTTGGCCTGTTCGCGATAGCGCAATGTGGCCCGGCAATCATGACAAGCCAGCGTTTCCCGTTCGCTGGCGTGGGTGCGGCGGAACAGCCCTTCCCATCCGCATAGATTGCAGCGGTCCGCCATTTCATAAACGGCAAAGCCGGGTCTGCCGATCGCGTCCAGCCGCGCCTGCAAGGCAGGTGCCACGGCCCAGGCCGCCGGCTCTGAGCCCGCGCTAGCCAGTTCGTGCGCATTGACGATATTGCCGGAATTCTGGTCCAATCCGCGCACGAGCGATGACGGCAAGGCCGCCGCATCCGCGGGCTGATGGATGTCGATATGGCTGTCGCGCACCCCGAAGCCGCCATTGAAGATCAGCGAGGGCAGAATATCCGTCGATCGAAGCGTCAGATCGACACGGACAGACCGGACATTGGAAAGCAGCATGGCGCATTCCGTCCATGTATCAGCATCGACATCAGCGGTAATCGCCTCGATCGGCGCATCCCGGCGACCAAGCAGGGACAACGCACGCCGCACCTTGCTGGCACGGAGCCTGATCTCACCTGTACATGCGCTTTCTCCGGCTTCGCTACGCTCGATAGTGATCGCACTGCCGTTCACATCGTCGATGTCGGCATCGATCGAAAACCCATCGCAATCGATCAGATGGATGGCGGGCGCGGCGGCGCGGTGGGCGATGTTGCGGGCTTTTACCGTCAATCGAAGCTGGTCGCACCGGGTAAATGTCGCGGCCTGCTGGCCTGCGTCCTTAACGATCAGGTCGGTAATGGTGAATCGTTGGCATCCGTCCGCCCGCAAGCCGCTTCCCTGCACGCCGACGATGCGGACGCCGTCCAACACGCAATCATCCGCAGCGACCGTCAGCAATGACGTAGCCCGATGCCCGCTCCCGGTCAGCGCTAACGACTGAAGCTGGCTTCCATCGCCCCGCATCGTGAGGCCATGACGCGGATCGGTGAAATGCAGGATGGGTAGGAGCCCGTCCGCTCCCAATAGAGTGATCGCATGATCCAGCAGAATGTCCTGCGCCAGATCATAGCGCGGCGCGTCGAGCATGATGTGCGCACCGGGCGGTGCTTGTGCAAGCAGAGCCACCAGGGCTGCCGTGTCGGCGGCACGAAGGTCCGTCATCGAGTGGCGAACCTACGTCTGGCCACCCGGCTCATAGCTTCCGGTAGGCGCGCCGATGCTCCACGTCGCGATAGCCCAGGGGTATCTGTTCGAAACCGGCATCGGGGTCGATCAGCAGGCTGCATATCATCTCGACATGCGACAATTCGATCTGCTCCTCGCTATAATCCGCCAGCACGGATGGATTATGCGAGGGTCGCATCGTCGGCGATTTCGCGATGGTCCAGTCATAATCGTCGAGCAGCAAATAGCCGCCTGGCTTGAGCAGTTCCTTGCAACAGACCGCTGCCAACGTATCATATTGATAAAGATGTCCGCCATCCAGATAGATGAAGTCGAACATGCCTTCGGGCCGGTCGATGCGCGCGCGCCGCGTCAGCATTGCGAGCGTCCAGCCATAGCTGTCGAAGGTGCGCCGCGAGTTGCCGACAATCTCGACATTGCGATAGCCGATGTCGGCAAGGTCAGCGCGCAATTCCTGCACGCGGCTGTCGAAATCGAACAGCCATAGCGTGCCGCGATGATCCATCGCGCGCGCCAAGGCCAGCGACGTCGCGCCGATGCCGATCCCGACTTCCGCGATAAGCGGGTCGGCATGGGTCGCCAGAACGCGGGTCGCCAATTCGACCGCCTCCGCGCAGGGGCGTGAAATGGCTTGATAGCGGGGCTCTGCGTGCTGCTCCAACATGGCTTATGTTCCCGTCCATCGGCCAACAAGGCGGTTTACCAACGCGATAGGCCATAGTAGCTCTGTCCTCAAGACATGGGAGGCTTGGCCGCGTGACCGATGCAAATAATTCGCCGCCGGACAGTTCCGGCGCAGGCCCGCGCGTCGCGCTTTATGGAACATTCGACGTCCTCAACTATGGCGACCTGTTGTTTCCGCTGCTGCTGCGCGATCGGCTGGGCATCCCCGAAGAGGATTTTCACGCTTATTCCCCGCGTGGCGGCAAACCGGCCTGGGACGACACCGTCCCCTGCCTGCCGATCGAGACCGCAGCCGATTATTCGGCGGACCTGCATGTCATCGGGGGCGGCAACATCATCCATGCGACCAGCACGCCGTTGCCCGACTATGCCGAAACGCGCTTCGGCGCGCAGGGCAGCTATGCGGCGTTGTGGCTGGGCGCGGGGCTGATCGCTGCACAGACGGGCGGACGGATCGCCTGGAATGCACCCGGCCTGCCCCACCCCCTGCTGCGTGGACCGGTGCGAACCTTGAGCGACGCCATCCTGGCCGCTAGCGCACAGGTGACCGTGCGGGACGAGGCAAGCCGCAATTTCCTGGGAAAATCGGGCGATGCATCCGTCCAGATTTTGCCAGATACCGCGCTTGACCTCGCTGCGCTCTGGCCTGCAGCGGACTTGCGCGCCATCGCCGAGACGGCCTTTGCGCGGCGCGGCATGGCGGTGCCCGATCGCTGGGTGGCGGTGCATGTGAACAGCCGCTATCTCGACGCGGATGAGGCCGAGCAGGGAAGGCAAGTGGCAGCGCTGGCCGACCGGCTGAACGCTGTGCCGGTACTCATCGCGATCGGACCCTGCCATGGTGACGATCAATTGGCCCAGCGCGTCGGCGCATTGCTGCCGATACCAGTGCTGGTTCTGGATCAGCCCGAAGGTCTGAAGGAAATTGCGGCTCTGATCGCCCATGCCGCCTGCTATGTCGGTTCCTCCATGCACGGGCTGATCACGGCGCTTGCCTATGAAAAGCCAGCGCTCGTCATTGCCCGGCCACGCATGGTCAAGTTCGCCGGTTTTCTGGAGCAACTCGGCATGACGGAGCGGCTGAGCCACAGCTGGGCCGAAGCGTTGGGCAAAACGGCCCTGATGGCCCCATTGCAAGAGCAAGAGCGGAGCGCAATCAATACCGCGCGCGCGCGGATAGCCGATCATTGGGCGCAATTGCGGGCGCTGTTGCACGAGCCCATGAGCGAACGCGAAACGCAAGCCATGGACAGGCTGCGCGACTGGATCGCCGACCGCCCCGAAGGGCAGCGCGACTGGCAAAGCTTTGTGGCCGTCCTGCCCGCCCCTCCCTCCCAAGCGGCATCGCCGATCAGCAAGCCGTTCCATTGCAATATCTGTGGCGGCAAGACGGTGCGGCCTAACCGCCGACAAGCGGACGACCTGGTCGGCCACGATCATATCTGCGTCGGTTGCAACGGGACGGCCCGGCATCGCGCCATGCGCCAGGTGTTGGAGGTGCTCCGGTCGGACCCGGCCTTGCGCACCATGGGATTGCAATATGGGCGGCATCGCGTCGCGGCGGGCGGCTGGTTTGCGCAATTCGACCTGATTGCACCAACGCATGAAGGCTCTACGCTGGTGGCCCCGCCCGCCGACAAACGCTATGCTATGATCTTGTGCCTGGACATGCTGGAACAGGTGGCGGACATTCAGGCGACCTTGATGCAATTGCGGGCGGCGTTGGCCGATGATGGCGTGCTGCTGCTATCCTTTCGCACCGTGCCGACGCGGCAAACCACGCTGGAATGGGGATTTCCGCGGGGCGACGATCATGGTCGCCTGCGCGCTTTTGGCACCGATATCCTGGCGCGTCTCGGCACTTATCTGCCAGATGCTTTCCTGACGTTCGCTTGGCCATCGGACCCCTATTCGGACACGGAAACCGTGCTGTGCATCGCGACGGGTACGCAGGCACGGCATGACTGGATACAGGCCAGCGCCATCGCCGAAATGGCCCGATCAACCGACGGTCTTGCTGATCGACTATAGTATCGTCCAATCTCGACCAGTTCCTGCGACACCGTCCAAATCGGACTTCAATATTGACCCGGTTTGGATTAGCCATTGTCATGGCCATTGAAGGCAGGGGGTACACGGGGGGCCGATGTTACACCGGGCAGACAAAAAAGCTGATGGTGTGACCGCATCGCTCCTGCGCGATGAGATTGCCGCACTGGAGGCGCTGACGAGAGCGGCGGGCGACGACGATAGGTCGATCGATCGCCGCATATCTCTGGCGCGCGGGCGCTGGCCCGATGATCTGCGCCTGCGTCTTATCGAAGGCGGCTGGCTGGAAAAGACAGGCCGAGTAGAAGAGGCCGTGGCGGCCTTCCAGACGGCGCGCGACGATCATCCCGCCAACCCCTGGCCTGCGGTGCGACTGGTCGAACTCTTCCTGCGCCGCCAAAGGCCTGACGATGCCCGCATGCTGTTTCGTGAGGCCGTGTGGGCAGGTAGCGCGCCAGAACAGACGCGAACCGGGCTGCTGTCTCGCATCATCATGACCCTGGTCGATCCGGATCTACGGCGCGCCTATCTCGAAACCCTGCTGCGGTCGCACCCGGATGATCGCTTCATCCTGCTGAAACTCGCCGCCATCCGCTTTCGCCAGCAGGATCGAAGCGGAACCGAAACATTGTTCGACAAGGCACGCGCCTGGGGACCGCTGACCGATGAAAGCCGATTGATCGAGCTGGAGCTGCATCTGGCGGCGGCACGGTTCGAAGAGGCCTATGCCCTGTCCGTCCAGTTGATGGAGCGCAACCCCGACCGGGTCGAGTTCGCCCGCCGCGCGATCCAGGCGGCCATTTTCACTGGGCGGATCGAGGGCGTGATCGCGCTGCTCGACGCGGCACTGACACGCTGGCCGGACGATTGGCTGTTGCTGTTCCGCTATAATCGCTGCCCTTTGTCCGATAGCGTGGACAAGCGGCTGTTCGCGCTGTTGCGCGCGCGCACATCGGAACAGGCGAGCAATCCGCGCTGGTTGTTCCAATATGCGATAGCCGCCCTGCGGCACGATGCTGTGGCCGATGCGCGGGCGATCATCGATCGTTTGGCGACGCAGGATGCCGTCGCCCATATGGCCGGGCCGTTGCGCACCGCCATGGCCGCGCATCCTGCTGCGACCTGGGACAATAAGCGCGCGGTTCGCCATGGTTGTGACCTCGACGTTCAAATTCTGCCCATGGCAGGTGCGCAGGCGACAATCCTGTTGTTTGCCAGTGTCGTTGGGGGGCTGGGCTATCTGCCTTTTGGACTGGCCGACGGATTGCTGCGCCAGCGCCCCGTGAACATCCTCTATCTGCGCGATCGCAACCATCGCAGTTTCACCAGCGGCATCGCATCGCTCGGCCCGGATCATGATGCCATGATCGAAGCGTTGCACCGGCTGACCGAGGATTTGGGCGTGCCGGTCATCACCATCGGATCGTCCATCGCCGGGGTCGCGGCCATTCGGTGCGCCGCCATGATGGGAAGCCATGCCGCCATATCCTTTGCCGGGCCGGTCAATCTGGGGCTGGATGCCGCCGAAGACGCGCCGGTTGCGGCCAATGGCACGCGCGCTTCGCTGTTTTCGACCTTTACGAGCGCGGATATGGACTTGGTGGGCCTCATCCGGTCCGTGCCGCAAACCCATGTGCATCAGGTCTTCGGCGCCGCGCACGCCCCCGATGCGGAGGCGGCACGCTGTCTGGATGGTCTCGACAATGTCACCCTCTATCCGATCGCGGACTGCGCCGACCATTTTGCGATCGAACATGCCATCGCCAACGGCGTGTTATTCACCGTGCTCGACAAGGCATTGGCCACCATAGGAGGCGGGATATGAGCGCGCGGCGCACCATCCTCATATCCGGCATGTTCGATATGAACAATTATGGCGACCTGCTGTTTCCCCTGGTGGCGCGCGCGCGCCTGGCCGATGCGGGTTATGATGTGGTGGCGGTATCACCGACCGGCAGGCAGGCCGACTTCCCCGACGCCCTGCCGACCATCGACATTGGCGAGATGTTGTCGGGATCGATCGCCCCGGCCGGGATATTGATCGGCGGCGGCTATATGATCCACGCCAATTCTCTGGCCTTTCTGGATCATTATGGCGATCCGTCGCTTGGCAATTGGGCAGGCGCTGGCCTTTGGTTGGGGGCGACGCTGGCGGCGGCGCTGCGCGACATTCCCATCGCCTGGAACGCGCCCGGCGTGCCGCATCCCTTTTCCAGTCGACAAAGGCGCGTGATCGACGCCGCCCGCCATGCCGCATCCTATGTTTCTGTGCGGGACGAAGGCAGCCGCCATCTGCTCGCTCCTGCGACGGAAGACGCCAGTATCGCGATCGTACCGGACCCCATTGCTGATCTGCCGCGGCTGTGGTCACGGGCCGATCTTGCCGACCCATTCCGGCAATTGCTGGCACGCAAGGGGATGGCACCCGACACACAATTGCTGGCCATCCATATCCGCAATCGGTCGGTCGCGGGCGTGGATCGCCAGGCGCTTGGATCGGCGCTGCGCCAGTTCGCTGAGGCACGACGGATGGTACCGATGCTGGTGGCCGTCGGGCAGAACCATGACGACCCGACGGTCGCGCGCCAATTCGCTGACTCGCTCGGCGCGCCGTGCCTAATGCTCGACGACCCGCTCAGCCTGCAGGAAATCAGTGGCGCAATTGCCCATAGCGCGCTCTATATCGGGGCGTCCCTGCATGGCTATGTCGCCGCCAGTGCCTATGGCGTGCCTGGCATTCTGGTCGGCCGTCCGAGCTATAATAAATTTTCAGGCTTTCTGGCCCATTGCGGGCGGCCACAGGATCTCGCGCGCACCTGGGAGGAGGCTTTGACGATGGCATCGACGAAGGGCCAACGCCAGGATGGCAGCCTGCTGCCCGCATCGATCGCCGATGCCCTGGACCGCCATTGGGCGAGAATCACCGCTGCCTTCGACGCGCCTGTGGAGCGGCGGGAAGCAAGGCGCGACTTCACCCTGACCTGGATGCGCGACATGATCGCGAACGATGGGCCGGGCTGGGCGCTCCAACCCATTCTCAATCGCCGGATGCGCACCCAGCCCGCTGCGGCGGGCGGCCTGTTCGACCTGTCCCCTATTGCAAAGGAACACCCATGAACCAACGCCTGCCATGTGACCGCGATACGCTGCGTGCCTGGATGGTCGCCTATATCGGCGGCGTCCTGTCCCTGCCCGAACAGGTGCCAACCGATCAGACATTCGATGCCTATGGCTTCGACAGTGTGGAAGCGGTGGTGATGGCCGGCGTGATGGAGGAAGAGTTCGGCGTGCAGGTCGATCCGGTCCAACTGTTCGAAAATCCCAGCATCGACAAATTTGTTGCTGCTTTTGCCAGCGATGGGGGCGGCAACATCGCGGGTGCGGAGCAACGCGATTGACGCAACCCGCCGTCTCGATCGTGCTGGTAAGCTATAATATGCGGCGGGAACTGCCCCGCACGCTGTTGTCGCTATGCCCGCCCTATCAGACGGACATCGCGCGCGCCGATATCGAGATCATCCTGATGGATAATGGTTCCGACCAGCCACCAACCCTGGCGGACGTGGCTCATCTGAACGCCGATATTCGCATCGTGCAACAGGCCCAGCCCAGCGTGTCGCCAGTGTCGGCGATCAACCATGGGCTCTCGCTTGCCCGCGCACCGCTTATCGGGGTGTGGATTGACGGCGCACGACTGGCGTCGCCCGGATTGATCGCCGCCTGCCGTTTGGCAGCGACGCTGCATCCCCGGCCCGTGGTCGCGACGCTCAACTATCAATTGGGACCGACCCTGCAGTTCGAAAGCGTGCGTCATGGCTATGATCGCCAGGCCGAGGATCACTTGCTCCATACGATCGACTGGCCGCAGGCGGGCTATCGCCTGTTCGACGTCGCGACGAGCGAATTGCGCGGTGGCCCGGAGGGGCCGATGCTGGAGAGCAATGCGCTGTTCCTGCCCCGGCCGCTATGGGACGAACTGAGTGGCTATGACCCGGCGTTCGTCGAGCCAGGCGGCGGCGTGGTCAATCCCGACACCTATTTACGGGCCTGTGCCCTGCCCGATGTGCAACAGATCCGCATAGTGGGCGAAGGGACGTTCCATCAGATTCATGGCGGCGTGTCGACCAGCACCCCGGAAAGCGCGATGGCGGTACTCCAGACGGGCAGTCGCCTGTATCGGCAACGGCGCGGTCGCCCGCTGGCCACGATGCGCGATCCGGGCTGGCTCTATGATGCACAGAGCCGATCCGTCATCCAGTCGCCGATCGGCGCGCGCGCATGACGGCGCATCGCATCGATGAGGCCGCCATCGCCCGCTATCGGCGCGACGGTTTTCTCGCGCCCCTGCCTGTGATGGACGAGGCCGCGATGGCCGCTCAACTTGCCCAGGTCGATGCGTTGGCTGCGCTGCGCGCGGGCAGGATCGCGCCCGGCCATAATGTGAAGGTGCATCTTCTCGCCCCTTTCCTCTGGGACATGGTCCATCATCCCGCCATTCTCGACCCCGTAGAGCAGTTGCTGGGGCCGGACCTTCTCTGCTGGGCAGCGGGCTTTTTCGACAAGGCACCAGGCACGCCGCAACATGTGACCTGGCATCAGGATGCGACCTATTGGGGCTTGTCGGCGCCCCAGGCACTGACCACCTGGATCGCCTTCACCCCTTCCCTGCCGGACAATGGCTGCATGCGCGTCAGTCCCGGCAGCCATCGGACGCCCCTGGTGCATGTCGATACCCGCGACAATGACGTTATGTTGCCGGGACGCGAAGCGATCGCCGAGGAGGTGGACGAGAGCAAGGCGGTGGACATTGAACTGCGCCCCGGCGAAATGTCGCTGCACGACGTCATGCTGGTACACGGCTCGCGAGCGAACATGTCGACGCAGCGCCGTTGCGGTTTCGCCATCCGCTATATTCCGGCCCACCTCCGATCCATCGGCCCAGTACGCGCTTCCGCCACATTGGTACGAGGGCGGGACCATGGTCATTTCGATCTGGAACAGGCGCCCGAAGCCCCCTACCATCCGGCTGCGCTTGACCGATATTCTGGCGTGCTGCGTCGATGGATGCGCAATGTCCTGCCTAATATGGGGGGTCAGTCTTGAGCTTGGCCGTCGCCCAGACCTTGCCTGCCCTGCTGGAACAGCATGCGGCAACCCGTGGGGATCACAGCGCCATCCGGTTCCTGCAACGGGGCGAAGCGATCACCGAGCATGCATGCTATGCCGACCTGCATGTAGCAGTATCGACCATGGCGGGTCAGTTGTACCAGGCGGGCCTTGCCGGTACGCCGGTCGTCCTGGCCCTGCCACCGGGCCTGTCTTTCGTCATAACGTTGCTGGCATGCTTGCGCGCGGGTGCCATCGCGGTACCGATCCCCTTCCCACCGGCCGGCGACGAGGCGCGGCGGAGGCTGGCCCTGATGGTCGCCGATCTGGGCGCGGGCAGCGTGATCGGCCCCACTGACCACGGCATCGACATGGGCGCGCTGCGCCCGATCGAGCCGGCGGCCATGACTGGAGACGTTGCGGATGTGCCCTTCCCCGATCCCGATGCGGCGGCCGTCATCCAATATAGTTCGGGTTCCACCCAGGCACCGCGCGGGATCGTCATCAGCCATCGCAACATCATGGCCAATCAGGCGATGATCGGACAGATGTTCGGTAGCGGACCGGACATCGTGGCCGTCAACTGGCTTCCCCCGCATCACGACATGGGGTTGTTCGGCGCGCTCCTGCATCCGCTCTATGCGGGGGGCACTGCCGTGCTGATGCCGCCCTTCGCCTTTATCCAGAAGCCGCTCCGCTGGCTGAAGGCGATCAGCGACCATCGAGGCACGACCGCTGGCGGACCCAATTTCGGCTATGACCTGTGCGTTCGTCGCATCACGCCGGAGCAGGCAGGGACGCTCGATCTGTCGACATTGAAAGTCGCATTTTGCGGGGCGGAGCCGGTACGATTACGCAGCCTGAACGCCTTTGCCGACCGCCTGGCACCGGCACGGTTCGATCCGGCTGCCTTTCTGCCTTGCTATGGTTTGGCCGAAGCCACGCTTTTGGCGACTTCGACCCGATGGAACGATGGCGCGCCGGTTGCAGTCCCTGGCGCGGGTCGTGCCCATGTCTCCTGTGGATGGGCACCCGACGACGCGCAGGTCAGGATTTGCGATCCGCAGGATGGACGCCCGCTCCCCGATGGCGAACGCGGCGAAATCTGCATCGCCGGACCGCATGTCGCCATGGGTCTTTGGTCAGGGCGGGAGGGCCGCGTGGTGCCATTGCCCGAATTGCGCGAGGAGGATGATGGGACAGGCTGGCTTCCTACCGGAGATGTCGGGATGTGGGGGGCTGCTGGCCTGGTGATATTGGACCGGATCAAGGATTGCATCATCGTCCATGGCCGCAATATCCATGCCGCCGACGCCGAAGCCGCCGCGCTGGACGTGGATGGACCGCCACTGCTGGCGGTAGCGGCCGTCGGCATCACCGTCGAGGATGAGGAGCAACTGCTGCTACTGTGCGAAGTCGCGCGGAACCGCAGCAGCGCGATGGATCGCAAGGAATGGGCCAGTGTCTTGGCGCAGCAGGTTGGTGAACGGTGCTGCCTGATGCCGCAGATCGTCTTTGTCGGCAGCGGCACCCTACCGCGTACGACCAGCGGCAAAATCCGACGGCAGGCGGCGCGCGCCGCCTATCAGGCGGGTGAGATCAAGGCGCTGGTTGAGGGGGATATGTGATGGGGAAAGGCCTGACCGATGCCCAGATCGATGCTTTTCGTCGCGACGGCGTCGTCTTCCCCGTTCGCCTGTATCCGCAAACCGAAGCCGCGCAATTTCGTTCCGCACTGGAAGCGATCGAGGCGAGCCGTGCCGGGCGGCTGCCGCCTGCGCTGAACGCCAAGCCGCACCTGCTGATCCCCTGGCTATGGGATATGGTCCATAATCCAGGCCTGCTCGACGCGATCGAGGACCTTCTGGGGGCGGACCTGCTATGCTGGGGCAGCAGTTTCATCATCAAGGAGGGCCACAGCCCCCGCCATGTCACCTGGCATCAGGACCAGACACATTGGGGCCTCAATGCACCGCGCGCGGTGACAGCCTGGCTGGCGCTGAGCGACAGCGGCCCCGACAATGGCGGCGTGCAGATAATTCCAGGCAGCCATGCACAGATATTGCCCCATCGCGACAGCGGCGACCGGCTGAACATGCTGGGTCGCCGCGAAGAGGTGATCGGCGGCGTGGATCAGCGGTCGGCGATCGACGTCAGGCTGCGCCCGGGCGAAATGTCGTTGCATGATCCGCTCATCGTCCATGGATCGCCACCCAACCAGTCCAGCGAGCGGCGTATCGGCTTTGCGATGCGCTATATTCCCGCCACGGTGGCGCAGCGCAGCGGCGCGCGCAATTTCGCAACCTTGGTCCGTGGCCGGGACCATGGCCATTTCCAGTTGGAGCAGGCACCCGCCGCGCCCTTCCACCCCGATGCGCTGCGCCATCATGGCGAATCGATCCGGCATGGGATGGCCGTGATATTCGACAAGGGCGATCATCAACCCGGCCCCTCTGCACCCAAAGGCCTTGAGGGATGACCTCGATCACCGATCCCGATGGGGCGATTATGCCCGCCATGCCGCCCTTCCGCAGCGAAGGGAACGGCCCGTGGGTTATCACGCGCCACGCGGATGCCAGCCTGATATTGCGATCGCCTGCTTTTCGCATGGCGTCACCGCTGCAGCGGGTCGAGCGGATCGCCGCGCGTGCCAGGCGGGATTATTCGGACTTGCTGGCCCTCATGGAGCAGACGCTGTTGTTCCAGGATGGCCCATCGCATCTGGCCAACCGGCAATCCGTGCGCCGGATCGTACAGCAGAGCATGGCGCGATGGCCAGCGTCCGCCATTCTGGCGGAAGCCCGGCGCATCGCAGCTTCGGTGCCGTCTGGCGGCGCGATCGACGCGGTTGTGCATTTGGCTGATCCCCTCCCCTCGCTGATCCTGGCGTCGATGCTGGGTTTGCCGGTCGATCAGGCCATGGCCTTGCGCGCGGACGCGATGCTGGTGACGCGGGCTTGGTCGCATGCCTGTGGTTTGCGGGACTATGATGCCTGCCAGGATGCTGCCCGTCGCTTGCGCCGCGAACTCCGCAGCAGCTTGCAGCGGGATAGCGTTGAGACAGGCGATGCGTCTTTCGATCTGATCGCTTTCCTGCTGGTCGCCGGGGCGGATTCCATCGCGGGCACGATCAGCGCGGCTCTGGAGCTATTGGCGCGCAACCCGGCATGGCAGGCGCGCCTACAGTCGGAACCGACGCTGATGCCCGGATTCATTCGCGAAACACTGCGTCTTGCCGGGCCGTTGCGCCGTCTCAACCGGCGCGTGGCCCAGGCAGCGGTCGATATTGGGGGCGTGTCGATCGCACCGGGCGATCTGGTGTTGCTGCGGATCGACAGTGCCCACCGGGACGCCGAAGCATTCGCCTACCCCGACCAAATCGATCCCGGCCGGAAAAATGCGCCGTTGCTCGCCTTCGGCGGCGGCGCGCATATGTGCCAGGGGCCATTGCTTGGCGCGATGGAGGCCGAAATGATGGTAACCGCCATCATCGACCGCTTCCAGATACGCCCGGCCGCGGCGCGCGGTGCCTTGCTCGATCATGATGATTGGCGTGTGTTCGCGCACCTGCCCCTCATACTGACCCCTGTTGCGGCGGAGCAATGATGACCGATCCGACCTCTCCCCAAGCCCCGGTTCAAGACATAATGAATGACGCGCCGACACATGCCTGCGATATTGCGAACGAGACGTTCGACGACTGGTTGCCGGACAGCGACCCGGACAATGATGGCGCATTTTGCGGTGCCTGGCATGTCGAATATAAGAAGAACAGCCGCTTTGCGCTAACCCCTGCGCTGCAAGGCGACCGGCCCAGTGGGGTGGCGGTGACGCTTCATGACGGCGCGTCCTGGCTGCGGATCTGGCAACAATTGCCGCACCAGTCGGATGAGGCGCAGGCGGATTATGCCCTGGCGCTCAGCGCACCGGCCGAGGGCGGGGACGGGGTGCCTATCCTCAAATGGGTGGTGTTGCTGAGCATCGACGCGAAGGGGCAGCGAGTGCTGCACAAGACGTTGGTGCAGGGGCCGATCAGACTTGTTCCGGGATCGCGAATCGTTCGCAATTTTTTCACGGCGGGGAGCGTCGATGGTCGTCCGCTGCTGTTGGCGATGGATTTCGCCGATGGACCGGGGACATTGGCGATTGCATCCCTGTCCATCCATCCCCGTGGCCCTTTGCCGAACCAGCCTGCCTTGGCCAAACGGCCCGAACGGGTGTGCGTCATATCCTGGGACATGGCGCATAATCCGGTCGGTCGCGCCTTCCTGCTCGCCGATATGGCCGCTCGCAATCATAGCGTCGAACTGGTGGGACCGATCTTTAAAACCTATGGGACCAGCATCTGGCCACCAATCGCCGACGCCCTGTTGCCGATGCGCAGCTTTCCGGCGAGCGATATGGCGAGCTTCCTGCGCGGGGCGGCGGAGATGGCGCGCAACACGCGCTGCGACATCGTCCATGTCGGCAAGCCCCGCCTGCCGAGTCTGTTGCGGGGCCATCTGATTAGTCAGGCGAATAATTGCCCGATGATCGTCGATGTCGATGATCATGAACTGGCCTTCGTCAAGGACCGGACACCGGCCGATTGGGACGAAGTGCTGGCGGCAGCGGAAGCGGACGCTTCGGGCTTTGCCATACCGCATAGCGACCTGTGGACGCGCTTTGGCGAAACGCTGCTGGCGGAAGCCGATTATGTCACCGTCTCCAATATCGCGCTGCAGCGCCGTTTCGGCGGCGCGGTGCTACGCCATGCGCGTGACGAGACGTTGTTCGATCCGGCCCGTTATGATCGCGACCAGACGCGCGGCGAGTTCGGCTATGGCGCGCAGGATCGCGTCATCCTGTTCCTGGGAACGCCGCGCGCCCACAAGGGCTTGCTGGATGTCGCCGAAGCGCTGCGCCGGGTGCAAGACCCCCGGCTGGCGCTGTGCGTCATCGGACGCATTGGCGACAAGGCGCTGAGCGAGACGCTGGCGACGTACACGGATATCCGCCTGGCGCTGCATCCCGATCAACCTTGGGATCGCTTGCCCGAACTCGTCAACATGGCCGATGCCGTCGTGATCCTGCAAGACCCGGACCACCCGATCGCTGCCTATCAATTGCCCGCCAAACTGACCGATGCGCTGGCCATGGGCGTGCCCGTGCTCGCCCGCACCGTGCCGCCTTTGGAGGATATCGCCCTGGCGCGCGCCTATCTGCCCGTGCCGAACGATGCGGCGTTGGATGCTGCCCTGCGCGATGTGGCGGCGGACCGGATTGCGTCGCAGGGACAGGCGGGACGCACCTATTTCCTGACCGAGATGAGCTATGCCGTGAATGCGGCGCGCCTCGACCTGGCCTATCGCGCCGCACAGGCAGCGCGCCCGGCCGCCAAGCCGCTGCTGGACCGGACGCTCAAGCTGCTGTCGCGCAAGACCGGCATTGCGCTTGGTCCATCGGCACGCCGCCCACCGCTCAGACGCGACGACGCCCCGCGCGACATGATCTTCCTGTGGAAGCAGAATGACTCCGACATCTATGGCCGCCGTCCTGACATGCTGGCCAAATATATGCTGGAGACGGGCAAGGTGCGGCGCATCATCCATCTCGACGCGCCGATTGCTCTGCAGGAACTGGAACAGCAAAGCGAGGCGGCGCAGCAGCAGGCCGCGCATCAAGGCAGGCAGATTTACGAAACCGTAAAAAAGCGGGTACTGCGCCAGGCCGACACAGCGGACTTTCTGCGCCGCACCTTCCTGCATCGCGGTCGCGCGGCATCGGGCGAAGCCTTCGGGCAAGCCTTGCCACCCCCCGAAGCCTATGCCGATTTCCTGCGCGCTTTACGCGAAGAGGCGGCGGTGCAGGATGGGCCGTTGCTATGGGTCTCGCCGCTCGTGTTCGACTATCCGCTGGTGATGGAGGTGTTCAAGCCCAGGCTGGTCATCGCCGACCTGATCGATGACCAGCGCACCTTCCCCGGATTGAGCGCGGCCTATCGCCAGCGCGTCGAAGAAGGCTATGAAGCGATATTGCGGGATGCCGACATGGTGTTCAGCAATTGCGAGCCCATAAGGAAGGTGTTCGCGCCGCTGCGCACGGACATTCATCTGGTGCCTAACGGGTGCGAACGGCTGGACGGCGAGGTTGAAGCGCATGCTGCGCTGCGCGACCTGCCGCGCCCCATCATCGGCTATGTCGGTAATCTACGCGACCGGGTGAACTGGCCGTTGATCGAGCGGATCGCGCAAGCCTACCCCGATGGCAGCATCGTACTGGTCGGATCGGCGCATGGCCGACCGGAAGTGGCCGCGATCGCCGAACGTCACGCCAATATCCATATGCTGGGCGTCAGGCCTTATGAAGAAGCCTTGCAGATCATGCGTGGCTTCGACGTCGCGATCATGCCGCATCTGCAAAATGCGCTGAGCGATCGGATGAACCCGCTCAAACTCTATGTCTATTTCGCCTCCGGCCTGCCGATCGTCGCATCGGCCGTCGCCAACATCGATGAACTGGCACCCTATATCGCGGTCGCCGATACGGATGATCAGTTCATGGCCCAGCTCAAGGCGGTGCTGAACGGGTGGATTCCACCGGTCAACCCGGCGCTACGCGACTATCTGGTCAGCAAGATGTCATGGCAGGCGCGGATCAACGCGATCTGGCGGGTACTTGAAGGCGAGTGACGCGCCGTGGCGCCGCCTACCGAGAGCGGCGGACTGGGTTGATCGCGAAGGCCCCTAGCAAGGCGAAGAGGCAGCCGACGATATAGATGGCGGCGTAATTTTTGCCGCTCGCGCTGCCGATGGCGAGGATGATGGGGGCGATGGCCGGGGCCAGGGACTGGGGCAGGGAGTTGGCGATCTGGAAGACGCTCATATCCTTGGCGCGGTCTTCCTCGCTTGGCAAAATCGCTGCGAGCAAAGCCAGATCGACGGCGAAATAGAGCCCCTTGCCGATCCCCGCCAGGGCAACGCCGACCAGAAATTGCGACACGGATGGCGCAAGCGCGATCACCAGAAAACCGGTGGCTTCCAGCGCAGCGGCAACGAAGATCAGCGGCTTGCGGCGGCCGGTCCAGTCCGTGATGAAGCCACCGACCAGCGAGATGGCGATGGTGGCTGATGCGATGATCGCCATCGACTTGACCATCACCTGCGTCGCGTCCGACCGACTGAGCGACAGCTGGTCGGTCAGGAAGAAGAGCTGATAGGTCAGCAGGAACGACCAGGCCATCATGATGAGGAAGCGGCTGCCAAAGGCCCAGCTGAAATCCCAGTCACGGAACGGCGCGAAAATGGAGCGCAGCATGATGAGCGGATTCATCTTGCTGTCGCTGCTGACCGCCGGACGATCGGGCAGGATGACGCATAGGGTCAAGACGCTGGCGACCGTGATGCCAAAGGGCACCAGGAACATCAGCAGGTCCGACGATTGCGTATATTGCGTGATCCAACTCCCGACAAAGGTGCCTGCGGTCGATGTCATGCCGAGCATACCGGCAACGCGGCCCTGCATGTGGAACGGGATGATGTCGGGCAGGATCGGCAGGCAAGCGGCTTGCATGGCATTGAATCCGGCCTGACAGATGACCCAGCCAATACCCAGCAGCAGCAGATTGGGCGCAGTGCCGAGGATGGTCAGTCCCAATCCGCTGACCAACAGGCCACCGACCAGCCAGGGGCGACGACGGCCGAAGCGGCTGCGCGTGCGGTCCGACAGCGCACCGCAGATCGGCGTGATGACGAGCGCGACGAAGCCGCCGATGGCGAGGATGATGCCAAGCCAGCGGCCCTTTTCGGCTTCCCCCGCAATTTCACTGACGCGCAGCGCGATGGTGATAACGACCGGCGTCAGCAGGGCGATCCAGATGCCGAACTGGGCCAGCACATAGATGGCGATGAAGCCGAGCGACACCGGCGGACGCCCCTGATGCACGGTCGGTTGACCGATCATGGCCGATAGGCCTTGCCCGCGGCATCGGCTTTCTGCTTGGCGGGCGTATCGGCGAACAGGTCGTTCATCTTCGACGGCAGGTTGGGCTTAACATACCAGTCGGCTGGAAAATCGGCGGCGCGTGCGCCATCGATCTTGCGATGGACCAGGCCCGAACTGGTCTTGCGGGTGTAAGGGACGACATGCTCGCCCTTGCTGTTGCCGAGTTGGTCGAACAACGCCTTGCGCAAAGTAATCTTGGTGTCGAGCCAAGCCGGATCTTCGATCAGATTATGCATCTCGTCCGGGTCCGTCTTGAGGTCGTACAGTTCCTCCATATCCCAGACGCCATGATATTGGATATATTTCACCCGGTCCCGCTCGATCGCGAAGGTCGTGGGAGTCTGCGGGAAGCTCCATTCCCAATAATATTCATAGACGAAATCGCCGGGATTCCAGGCCTTCTCGTCGATCTTGCCTTCGGCCACGGGGAGGAAACTCTTGCCCTCCATCTGCTGCGGCTTGTCGACATGGGCGATGTCGAGGAAGGTCGGCGCGAGGTCGAGGTTGCGCACGACCGCCGGATTGGTGACGCCCTTTGGCACCATGCCCGGTGCCCAGACGATCATCGGCACGCGGACCGAGGGCTCATAGGCGTTGCGCTTGTCGATCAGGCCATGTTCGCCGATCATGAAGCCATTGTCGGAATAGAAAACGACCATGGTATTCTTGTCGAGCTTGTTCTTCTTGAGGTAAGCCATGATCCGCCCCAGACTGTCATCGACGGGGCTGAGCGTGCGATAATAGTCGCGGACCTGCTCGGTCATGGGATTGTCGGTATGATAGGGGAAGTCCGCACCGTGCCAGCTGTTGCGCTGGTTCTGCACCCACAGCGGCTTGCCTGCATTATTTTCCGGCGTGTTCGCCATGCTGGCGAGCAGTTTGATGTCGAGCTTGCTGTACTGGTTCTTGTAGCGTTCGGGCGGTAGCGGGTCGCTATGGACGGCCTTGTGGCTTAAATAGAGGAAGAAGGGCTTGGACGTGTCGCGCCCCTTTTCCAGCCAGTTCATGGCATAATCGGTCAGTTCGTCGGTGATGTAGCCGGTGCGCTTCACCGCCGTTCCATCGACGTTGAGCATTTGCCGATCGCCCGCCGCGAGCCGTTCGGGTGAGAGCAATTCGGTCGGGAAATAGGTCCCCTGCCCCTTGAAGCTGACCCATTTGTCGAAGCCTTCGCGCGGGGCATCAGTGTCGAAACCCATATGCCATTTGCCGAAGAAGCCGGTCTGATAGCCTGCCTGTTGGAGATATTTGGGGAAGAAGGTCAGTCCTTCCTCCGAACTATTATTATTGTCGACCACGCCATGGTTGCGCGCGGTCTGGCCGGTCAGGATCGTCGCGCGGCTGGGCGAGCAGAGCGAGGAGGTGACAACGGCGTTGGGGAAATAGACGCCATTTTTGGCCAGCGCGTCGATATTCGGCGTCTGAAGGCCGGGCGTCAGAAAGCCCATCGCATCATAGCGCAGGTCATCGACCAGCACGAAGATCATGTTGGTCGGCTTTTGCGGCGCATTGACGGGCTTTGCCAGCACGCCCGGTCCTAACAAGGTGCAAGCGGCAAGGGCGGCGGCGCGCAGCGCGCGGCGGGCGTTCTTCATGAGCGGTTTTCCTTCTTGTCGCGGATGATGCAGCGAAAGCCGATATGGCTGGTCGAACTATCCACCGCCTGCGGATGGCGGGCAGCCGGGCGATAGCGCTGGCAATAATTGGGCGCGCAGAGATGGGAGCCACCCTTGAGCACCTTGCGCGGGATCGGCGCATCGGGGTTGGTGGGGTCCAGGCTGCCGCGTTTGGTGCCGCCGCGCGGATTGGCGGGAACACAGCAACTGCCCTTGGCCTTGCGCTCGATCCGGGGCTGAGCGAACCAGTCGGTCGTCCATTCCCACACATTACCGATCATATCGAACAGGCCATGGCCGTTGGCGGGATAGGTGCCGACCGGCGATGTCCGCTCATAGCCATCGTCCAGCGTGTTGGCGAAGGGGAAAGCGCCCTGCCAATAATTGGCCAACATCGCGCCGCCCGGTGCCAGTTCGTCACCCCAGGCGAAGTCCGCTCCATCCAGGCCGCCGCGCGCGGCATATTCCCATTCCGCTTCGGTCGGCAGCGATTTTCCTGCCCATTTTGCATAGGCCTCCGCATCCTCGAACGCGACGTGGACGACCGGATGATCCTCCAGCCCGTCGAGGCTGCTGTCGGGGCCATGGGGGTGCCGCCAGTCGGTGCCGAAGCTGAAATACCACCATTGGCTGTAGTCGGCCAGATCCACCGGGCCGCGCGTGCGTTGGAACAACAACGATCCCGGCAGCGCCGAGGCCGGGTCCATGCCGGGATAGTCTTTGGGGTCCGGCGCAATCTCGGCCAGCGTGACGTGGCCGGTCGCGGCCACGAAGCGCGCGAAATCGCGGTTCGTTACCGGGGTCTCGTCGATCCAGAAGCCATCCACCTGAACCCGGCGGACGGGTGCTTCTTCGGGATAGAAACGGTCCGACCCCATCTGAAACGCGCCGCCGGGCACATGGCGCATGCCGTCGGTCATTGGTCGCCGCCCACCACGATCCCCGCGCCGCGCGGATAGGCGGGGGGTGGGCCATCATCGGAAAGATCGGGACGCTGCGCTTCCACATCGGCCATCGACCGGGGCAGCGAGAAAGGCAAGCGGCCCTGTGCCTTGGCGCGGCCCGCGACCACGTCCAGCACGGCGGCATCGCTCGCGCCGAACGTGACGATCACGGCGCGGGCCAGGGGTTCGATCGCGGCCAGGATGGCCGGGCGGTCCATTTCGACGGCAACGATCGTGGGGACGTGGGCGGCGGCGTGCGCGATCGCCTGCACATCCTTGTCTTCCGGGCGAAAGTCCAGCCGTCCTTCATGCTGGCGGGAGCCGAAGAAATGATGGGGGTGCAAGGTTTCGAACGGCGTCGCGGTGCGCACCAGCGCGACCTGCGCCTGTGCAGGATCGTCCACCACGACGAAGCCAGCAGCACGGGCCGCAACCGGATCGACGCCGTGCAGCCAGATGCGCTGGCCCGGCGCCACCGGCAGGGTCGCGCGATCGTTGCGCAACAGCACCTGGCTGGCGCGCTGGACCGCATCGGCTTGACGCTGGGCCTCAGGATTGCCGACGATCCGTGCGGCCGCCCGTTCATCGACATAGGGGTTGTCGAACAGCCCCTGTTGGAACTTGAGGCGCAACACGCGGCGGGCGGACTCGTCGATCCGCTGGACGCTGACCTGCCCTTTGGTGACGGCGTCGAGGATCGGCGCGGGGTCGTCGGCGCCGCCGAACTGGTCGATGCCAGCCTCTATGCCCTTGGCGAAACGGGCCGTCTTGTCCGCTTGCTCTATGCCCCAAGGCATGCCGATCGATGCGGGTGTCTGCGGGTTGGCGGCGTTGGGCGCGACGCAGGCCTGCGGACAATCGCGGGTGATCGACCAGTCCGATACGATCAGCCCGGCAAAACCCTTATCGCCGCGGAGCAGGCCGGACAGCAATTGCTTGTTGAAGCCGCCGCCCACAGGCTCGATCGGCTGCCCTGCGACTTTTGGCCCCTGGACGATGACATAGGTCGGCATGACGCCAGCGCTGCGCGCGGCCAGTGCGCCATCAAAGGCGCGGATATGATCGGCGAAGGAAGCGTCGGTCAGGGTAGCATGGCGGCCATAGACATTATGTCCGTCAAACCCCTCCGGCTGGGCGCCATAGCCGACCCAATGTTTGACGACGGTGGCGACGCCCTGCGCGGTGACGCCCTCGGTCCCCTGCTGGAACCCTTCGACATAGGCACCCGCGAGGCGCGACACCGTGTCGGGGTCGGACCCGAAGGTCGCCGAAAAGCGCGCCCAGCGCGGTTCGGTGGCAAGGTCAGCCTGGGGCGACAGGGCCATGTGGATGCCAACGGCGCGATATTCGGCGCGGGCGATATCGCCGAAGCGACGCATGACGGCCGGGTCGTTCAGCGCTGCAAAGCCGAGCATATCGGGCCAGAGCGAAAAGCCGCCGCCGGTCGTACTGGCCCCCAAGGTCGCCTGAAAATGGTGGCGCGGGTCAGTGCTAATCGTTGCTGGAATGCCGAGGCGTCCGGCCTCCGCCAGTTTCTGTATCGCATTATTCTGCGCCGCCAATTGGGCAGGCGGCACTACGAGGCGGGTGATGAAGCTGGATATTTGGCGATCCCGCATAAGGCGGGTGGTCGCGGCCTGGTCATAGGCCTGTCCGGCGAAGCCGATCAACGATCCTGGCGTCGGCAACGTTCCGTGCAGCATCAGACCAGCTTTTTCCGGGAGCGTCATACGCGCCAGCAGATCCTCGACCCGCTGATCGATCGGGACATGCTTGTCCTCATAAGGATCAAGCCGACCATTATGATTGAGGTCGCGCCAGCCTGACGGCGGCGCAGCAGCCGCACTGAGCGTAAAAAGCGCGACGGACGTCGCCAGCCATTTGCCCAAGCCTACCATCGCAACTGCCCTTTCCCGCAAAACGCATCGACCGGGCTGACCCCTGTAAAAGCGGCCTCCCCCACCAGCCGTTCGACCAGCGCCGTCTGAATATCGGGCAGCGAAGCGTAGGCATTGATATAGGTAGAGAAGTTCGGCGCGTCATACAGATAATAGGGTTGCCCAAAGGAGACGAGCAGCGTCGGGATTTCCCGGTTGAACTGGATCATCGCGTTGCGGGGACCAGCGTGAAGCTTGGCGAAATCGAGGAAGATATGGCCGAGGCCCGGTGTCGCTTCCTGGCCGATGAGATAGAGGATGAGGTCGGTGTCATCCGGCGTCGGCATGGCTTCGGCGTCGAAATGCCGGACCGCAAAGCCCCGTTGTTCAAGGCCCTGTACCAGCGGGGTGAAGTCGCGGTCCGGTGCGCCCGCGAAAAAGCTCGTGCCCGCGTCCGATATCACAACGACGCGCTGGTGGTGCGCCGGGCTGATCGGTAGCAGCGCATCGCGATCCTTGACCAGAGTGAGGCTGTCCGCAACGGCGCGCCGCGCGACGTCCAGATGGTCGGGACGGCGCAAGGCTTCGCGCACCTGCGGCAAAGGCGCGATCCGTTCGTCCAGCGTCATACGGTGCAGACCCAATTTCGCCTTGAGCGACAGGCAGCGGGTGACCGCTTCATGCAGACGACGCTCCGACAGGCAGCCTTCACGTAGCCCCTTGAGCATCAGGGCCATGTCCTGCGCCGGATCGCGGCTGAACAGGAACATGTCGCAGCCATTTTCGATGATGGCCGGCACGGCTTCGGCGCGCCCCATCCAACTGGTGATGCCACCCATGACGGTGGCATCGGACAGGATCAAACCCTCAAAACCGAGCTGCCCGCGCAACAACTCTTCGTTCAAAAGGCGCGACACCGACGCCGGTTCAAAGGCCTGCGCACCCGCGCGCGGCAATTTGTCCCGTATATAGGCGGGCAGCGCGATATGGGCGGACATGATCGTCATCACGCCATCGTCGATCAGCGCGCGGAAGATGCGGCCGAAGGTCGCTTCCCATTCCGCGAGGTCCATGTCGTTGACACTGGTGACCAAATGCTGGTCGCGATCGTCCAGTCCGTCGCCCGGCCAATGTTTGGCGCAGGCGGCAACGCCCTGTGCCTGTAGCGCGCGGATATAGGCCTTGGCTTGATCCAGAATGCGGTCGGGGTCGGAACCGTAGGAGCGCGTGCCGACGACGGGGTTGCGGAACGCCCGGTTGATATCGACGACCGGCGTGAAGGACCAGTTATAACCAAGCGCGCGGCTTTCCTGGCCGACGATAGTCGCGAGTTGGGTACTCAGCGCAATATCGTCGCACGCGGCGATGCCCATTTGGTTGGGAATGGCGGTGGTGAAGGGGTAGCTGACGGTCCCGCCTTCGATATCGCCCGACAGGATGAGCGGCACGTCGGACCGCTTCACCGCGTCGCGCGCCGCCGCCCAGGCCGCATCCAGATCGCGCGTCGGGAAGCGGTGAATACCACCGGGCGCGTGCGCGAGCAGTTCGTCGGTTTCCGCCACACTGTCATGGCGCGAGGAGAGGATGAACAGCTGCCCGATCTGCGCCTCGACGCTCAGGGCGTCGCGCGTGCGCTCGACCCAGCGTGTGTCCTCAGGTGACAGGGCAAGCGGAGAGGTGCGTTGCGCTACATCGGTCGACAGGGATTCACGGCCAATATTCATGCGGGCGAACCTTGCGGGTTCTTCATCGGTTCAGCTCCCACCAACAACAGGGGCGCGACGGCGATCTCGCCGCCGCGCCGTCGGATCAGAACTTCACGCCGAGGGTGGCGCCGAAGTAGCGGTCCGCGTCCTTGTTGAAGGTGCCCACGAGGTCGGTATTGCCGCCCAGGAACGACGTATGGCCGATGCTGGTGAGGTAGTTTTCGTCAAACAGGTTCTTGACGAACAGGGTCAGGCTGTAACGACCATCGATCTGCTTCACGCCGATGCTGGCATCGACCAGCGTATAAGCAGGTTGTTCCAGCAACGGATCCTGCTCGACCGAGAAGTTCATCGCGCTCTGGAAATTGACGCCGACCTGCGCAAAGCCCGAAAGATTCGTACCTGCAATGTCCGCCTCATAGCGAGGAGCGAAGCTGATTTTCCAACGCGGGCTGACCGGCAGCGTCGCGCCGCGCAGGTTCTGGATCGGCGTGACACCCGCGACCGGGCGATAGCAGATGTTGGTCGGCATGCCCGACAGGACCGGCGCGGCAGCGTTGAACTGCTGCGGACAATTGAGACCGTCAATATCGATGGTGGCGTGGGAGTAGGTGACGGCGCCGGTCAGGCTGAAGCGATCGTCGGGACGGACGGTGGCTTCGATTTCAAAGCCCTTGGTTTGCGACTTGCCAGCGTTAGTGGGCGCGAATTGCGTGACGCCCGCGGCGATGTCCGAACGGTTGGCCTGAACCTGAAGATTGGAATAGTCAGCCAGGAACAGGGCGGTGCTGACGCTCAGGACGCCATCTGCCGTGCGTCCCTTGAAGCCGACTTCATAGGCATTGACATGTTCGGGTTCGAGCACGGTCTGATCGGCGAGATTGGCCGAAATCTCGATATCATAACCCAGCCCCTTATAGCCGCGCGTATAGCTGGCATAGACCTGCGCATCCCGGCTGAATTCATATTGCAGGCCCGCCTTGCCGGTCACTGCCGTATCGTCCGCCGTGACCGATCCGCTGACAGGCGCATTGCCGGGCATGACGGCATCGCCGGGGACTAGCGGCGCGATACGGCTACCGCTGTTGGTGCCCTTCTCATATTGCAGGCGCAGGCCACCAATGGCCTTGAGACCGCCGGTGATGCGATATTCGACCTGACCAAAGGCAGCGACACTGTCCTGCTTCAAGCGGATGTTGCTGGCCGAAGACTGGTAGATGGTGTTTTCGGGCGCACATGGCTGACCGAAGGTGCCAGCCGTGCAGCGCGCGCGACGACGGTCGAAAGGCCGCTTGATGTCGGAATGCATGTAGAAAACGCCAGCGACATAGTTGAAATTGCCGCTGTCATTATTGGCGATCCGCAGTTCCTGACTGAAAGCACCAATATCAAGGGCACCGCCGTTGCGGTTCCAATTGGAGTAGGCGGCCGAGGCACCAACGAAGAGCGGAACATCGCTGTTGATGCGCTCGATCGGCTGGTTCACTTCCAGATAATAATCCTGATAGGCGGTAATGGAGGTCAGGGTCGCGGCGCCCAGATCCCAATCCGCCTGCAGCGAATAGGTCTGCTGGTCGCTGTTGGAAGAGGTGACCGTCTCATCATTGAGCGTGCGGTTTTCGCGGGTCGCATTGATCGGACCGACCAGCGTCTGCAGGTTGGGATTGTTGATCGCGATCCAGGTCGATGCACAGCAATCCGCTTCGGTCTTGCGATATTCGCCTGTGAAGAGCAGGTTCAGATTCTCGGTCGCGTCCCATTCCAGCTTGCCGCGCACGCCCCAGGATTTGGAGCCATTGTCCCAGCTGTCAGTGGCGATGTTGCGGGCAACGCCGCGCACGTCGTTGTAGAAGCCGGTGACGCGGGCGCGGAGCGTGTCGCTGATCGGGCCGGACACGGTGCCGCGGGCGCGATATTCGTCATGCTCGGCGATGGTCACTTCGCCGCGACCTTCAAATTCGCGCGAGGGGCGCGCGGTCGTGACGCTGATGACGCCAGCGGTCGCGTTCTTCCCGAACAACGTGCCCTGCGGCCCGCGCAGCACTTCGATACGCTCGATATCGGCGAGGTCGGTAAAGCCCTGCGTCTGGCGCACGGCGACGACGCCATCGACAACGGTGGACACGGAGGATTCGACACCCTGCCCGAACAGGGCAGTGCCGATGCCGCGGATACGGAAGCTGCTGTTGGTGGGCGTTGCACCCTGCTGGAAGGTCAGCGAGGGCACGGCCTGCACCAGCGAAGCGCTGTCGTTGATCTGGCGGTTGGACAGGGCATCGGCCGAAACGGCGGTAACCGCGAGCGGCACATCCTGCAGCCGCTCGGCGCGCTTTTGCGCGGTGACGACGATGTCGGTGCCGGCATTATTGTCGTCGGCTGCGGCGATCGCTGCATCTTGCGCGAAGGCGGGAGTCATGTTGGCGGCGGCGAGCGTCGCAATCAGCCCGATCATGGACGAGCCGGACAGACGTTGAACGACCTTAGAAGCTTTCATAGTACCTCCCCTTTATGCCTGTCGGATTGATTTCCGACGTTTGCAAACAAACAATATGGGCTATGCGACCCGAAGCGCCCATTGATCTTGTAGCGCTACATGTTGCCTTCCGACCCTTGAGTCAAACAAATATGTAGCGCTACATATTTTTCCGGGCGGGGTTGTCGCTTTTCCGACACAGGGCGCGCCCGTGCAGGCGATTCATGGATTGAAGCGCAGGCGCGTTAAGCTATGGAAGAGTATGGGTTTGGGAAAAAGATGACAAGACGGCCGAGCAAGACGATCACCATCAAGACCGTCGCCGAACTCGCAGGCGTGTCGCCCATGAGCGTGTCGAACGTTCTCAACAACCGGCACAAGGTGCGCGAAAGCACGCGGCAGGCGGTGATGGACGCCGTCAAGACGCTCAACTATTCCCTCAACCCTGCGGCCAAGTCGCTGGCAGGCTCCGGCATGACCCGCATCGGCCTGATGTATCGCAATATCGAAAATGCGTTTCTCAGCTCGATCCTGATCGGCAGCCTGGAAACCACCAACCGTATGGGCGCGCAACTCTTGTTGCAGCCGCTCGAAGTGGGCGACGCCGGGGAAGTGGCGGCGGGTATTCAGACCCTTATCAGCAACGGTGCGAATGCCATCCTGATCGCCCCGCCCTATTGCGAGATTGCCAATAGCCATGGCCTGACCAAAGATGCGCCAGTGCCGATCGTGGCGCTTTCCCCCGGCGACGATCTCACTGACGAATATTGCATCCGCATCGATGATTTTGCGGCGGCGCGCGACATGACGCGCTATCTTATCAGCCTCGGCCATAAGGATATCGGCTTCATTCGCGGCGCCAGGCATCATCTGATCAGCAGGACGCGGCGGGACGGCTATATCGCCGCGTTGCAAGAGGCCGGCATCGCTCTACGCCCCGAACTGATCGCTGATGGCGATATGAGTTTCGAATCCGGGCTGGACGCCGCGCAGACGCTTCTGAGCCTGGCCCCCCGGCCCACCGCCATTTTCGCCAGCAACGACGATGTCGCGGCGGCCGTTACGTCGCTGGCGCATCGGCAGGGGCTGGATGTCCCGCACGACCTGTCGGTCGCGGGTTTCGATGACACCCCGATTGCGGTGAAGATCTGGCCTGCTTTGACGACGGTTCGCCATCCAGGGGCAAGGATCGCGTCGGAGGCGGCGACGCTGGGCATCATGCTGGCACGCGGAGGAGATGCCCCAGCAAAAAGCGCGACCCACCTCGACTATATGCTCGCCGTCCGCGAATCGACCGCGCCGCCGCGTCGGTCGGAGGATCATTAGATCATCGGACTGACCAAAAGTAAGGACAGCGCAGTTATGAGATGGGGCCTGTGACGATGTCCTGCCCGCGTTCAAAGCAGTGGACGGCGAACTGGGCGTGCAGAAGCCCATAGGCTGGAACCGCGTCAACGCGCGGAGGGTTGATGCCTTGGACCGACGGGAGATGATCATGGCTGCACGACCCTATTGGAAAGGCCAGATCCGGCTCGCGCTTGTGTCCATCCCTGTCGAAATCTATTCCGCGACCAGAAGTGGCGCGACGATCGCCTTCAACCAGATCCACGAGCCGTCGGGCAAGCGGATCAAATATGAAAAGGTCGTGCCCGGCATCGGGCCGATCGATCTCGACGACATCGTCAAAGGCTTTGAATATGCCAAGGGCGAATATGTGCTGCTGGACGAGAAGGACATCGAAGGCGTCAAGCTGGAGAGCAAGAAGACGCTTGAGTTGACCCAGTTTGTCGATGCGCACGACATCGACATGATCTATTTCGAAAAACCCTATTATGTCGTGCCCGCCGACGATCTGGCGGAGGAAGCCTTCATCGTCCTGCGGGAAGCGCTGCGGCGCAGCCGGAAGGTTGGCCTTGGCCAACTGGCGATGCGCGGCCGGGAATATGTCGTCAGCATCAAGGCGTGCGGGCGCGGCATGGTGATGGAGACGTTGCGCTACGCCGATGAAGTCAACAAGGCCGCCAGCTATTTCCGCGAGATTGGCGATGACGAGCCGGATGAAGAATTGCTCGAACTCGCCACGACCTTGATCGACAAGAAAACAGGCAAATTCGACGCGAGCGATTTTCACGATCGCTATGTCGATGCGTTGAAAGAACTGATCGAACATATGAAGAAGGGCAAAACGCTCAACATCGATAATGACGATGACGCCAACGCCGATCCACGCGGCAGCAATGTCGTGGATCTTATGGCAGCGCTCAAGAAATCCATCGGCCCGGCCAGCAAGGCGAAGAAACCAGCGGGCAAGGCAGCGGCCAAAAGCGGCGCGAAGTCGGCAGGCAAAACATCCGCCAAGAAGCGGGCATGACCCGATTGAGATACCCTCGGAACGAGTCGCCACGTCTGTGGATTGACGGGCAAAGGGACGGATCGAACCGGCATGGCCAAGGCGCAGGACAAATCTCCAAAGGACAGCCTGGCGCTCTATCGGGCCAAGCGCGATTTTGCGCGCACGGCCGAGCCTGCCGGTGCGGAGTTTCCGACGACCGGCAACGGCTTTGTCGTCCAGAAACATGCAGCGTCGCGGCTGCATTATGATTTCCGACTGGAACTGGATGGCGTGCTGGTCAGCTGGGCCGTCACCCGTGGGCCGAGCGCCAATCCCGACGACAAGCGTCTGGCCGTGCGGACCGAAGATCACCCGCTCGATTATGCGCGGTTCGAAGGCCTGATCCCCAAAGGCGAATATGGCGGCGGCACCGTCATGCTGTGGGACAATGGCACATGGGAACCTGTGGCGGGTAAAGACCCCAGCAAGACGCTGCCCGAGGGGCATCTCCATTTCATCCTCCACGGCCGTCGGATGCAGGGCGAATGGATCTTGTTCCGGCTCAAGCCACGCGGGAAGGAGCGCGGCGAAAACTGGATATTGCGCAAGGTCAATGACGGCTTCGCCGGTGGGTCGGACGATCTGGTCAGTCACCATCTCACCAGCATCGATAGCGGCCGCACGATGGAGGAGATCGCCGCCAGGAAACCCGTTTCCAAGGGCAAAGCCGCAAAGGCGAAAGCGGCCGTACGCGGAAAAGCGAAGGGCGATGCTCCGCCGCCGTTTCGGCCGGTACAGTTGGCGACGCTGGTCGATCATGTGCCAGCGGGCAATCATTGGCTGCATGAGCTGAAATATGATGGCTATCGCACGCTGTTGGCCATGAGCGGCGACGATGGCCGCGCTTATACGCGATCGGGCCTCGACTGGTCCGATCGCTTTGCCGGATTGATCGCTGACGCGACAAAACTGGACGCATCCAGCGCCCTCATCGACGGCGAGGCCGTGGTGATCCTGCCCGATGGCTGCACCAGCTTTCAGGGTTTGCAGGCCGCGCTCAAGGAGGATCCGGGCCAGATCGACTATATGGCGTTCGACCTGCTGGCATTGAATGGCGAGGATTTGACCAGGCGGCCGTTGCTTGAACGCAAGGCGATGCTCGCCACGCTGATCGGCGACGGGGTGGGGCATATTCGTTATTCCGACCACATTGTCGGGCGCGGCGAGCAACTGTTCGAGCGCTTTTGCGGCGCGGGGCTTGAAGGCGTCATCTCCAAGCGGGTGGATGCGCGCTATTCCGGCGCGCGATCGGGAAGCTGGGTCAAGACCAAGTGCATCCGGCGTCAGGAATTCGTGATTGTGGGCTGGTTACCCTCGGACAAGCAGCGCGGGTTCCGCTCGCTGCTGCTCGGCGTCCATGACAAGGGCGTGCTGCGGTTCGCCGGGAAGGTCGGCACGGGCTTTTCGGCAGATGAGATGGCGCGGCTGCTGGCCTTGATGGCACCGCTGGCCCGGAAGACGCCGACGGTCGAGGCCCCACGCGCGGCGGTGCGCGAGGCGCGCTGGATTACACCGAAACTGGTCGCCGAGGTCGCCTTTGCCGAGTTTACCGACGAAGGCGTGCTGCGCCATTCCAGCTATCTGGGTCTGCGTGAGGACAAGAAGCCGGAAGCCGTCGTGCTGGAGGTCGAAGCACCGGTCGGACAGGCGACGCAGCCCGCCGCGACCAGCGGGGTCAAGATCAGCAATCGCGATCGGGTGATCTTTCCGGAAGGCAAGCTCACCAAGGGCGAACTGGCCGACTATTATGAAGCGGTGGCGAATATCATGCTGCCCTGGGCAGGTAGTCGGCCGATCAGCCTCGTGCGCTGTCCGCAGGGCCGCGACAAGAAATGCTTTTTCCAGAAACATGATGCTGGCAGCTTCGGCGACGACGTCAAACAAGTCGGCATCTTGGAAAAGGACGGCCATGAGGAACCCTATCTCTTTGTTGATACGCCCGCGGGGCTGCTGACCTGCGTTCAAATGGGGACGATCGAATTTCACGGCTGGGGCGCCAGGATCGAGGATGTCGAGAAGCCCGACCGGCTTGTGTTCGATCTTGATCCCGACGAGGGGTTGGCGTTCAAGGATGTGGTGTCAGCGGCCTTCCACCTTCAGGATATGCTGGCGCAGATGGGGCTCGTGACCTTTCCGATGGTGACGGGTGGCAAGGGGGTGCATGTGATCGCGCCGCTGACCCCCAGCGCGGAATGGCCGCAGGTCAAGGATTTCGCGCATCGGTTTGCCACCGCTTTGTCGCAGGCTGACCCCGACCGGTTCACCGCCGCACTCGCCAAGGCGAAGCGGACGGGCAAGATCTTCATCGACTATTTGCGCAACCAGCGCGGCGCGACGGCCGTCATGCCCTATAGCGCGCGATCGCGGCCGTTCGCACCGATCGCCGTGCCGATCAGCTGGGAGGAACTGCGCACGCTCGATGGCCCAGACCATTGGCACATCGGGGATGCAAGCGAGATGGTGAAACGCGCGGCTTCGAAGGATCTGATCCATTGGGGTAGAGCCGATCAGATTCTGCCCGACCTATAGATTGGGTCGGGCAGAATGTTCAAAATTCAATCGATGCCGACGCTTTGAAGGTGCGCGGCATGCCCTGCAACAGATCCGGACGGAAGCTGTCGAACGCGGACGCCCAATAACGCCGGTTGGCAATATTATCGACGCCCGCGCGCAGCGTTAGCGGGCTGTCGCCCAGCAGCGAGACATGGCGCAGGCCGAGGTCAAACCGTGTCCAGCTACGCAGGAACAGCGTGTTATCAAGGTTGGCGGCCTGCTTTCCCGTATGCACCGCCCGGCCCGTAACGGTGAATGCCGGGGCGAACGGCAGATCCCATTCGACATTGGCGTTGAGCATATATTCGGGAACGCCGGTAGGCTTATTGCCTTCATTGACCCCACCTTGGGTCCGGCGCAGCTCGGCGCCGATCACCGATCCGCCAGCGATCAGGCGCAAGCCCTCCAACGGCTCCGCGTCGATGCTCAATTCTATACCGCGGTGCCGCTGCGTACCGAACGGGCCATAGACAAGAAAGCCCGGCTGCGCCGTGTCGAGCGTATAGATAGCGATGTCGCGATCGATCTGGAATAAGGCCAGGCTGGCGTTCAGCTTGCCAAGCGCAACCTTGCCACCCAATTCATATTGCGTGGATAGAAAGGGGGGAAGCGTCTCACCGCCATTGCTGACGGGCAGGACGCCGGTGCCGGTATTGGCGCTGACCCCTGCAGTGGCGCCGGGCACCAACGCCTCTATCCGGTTGGCGTAGAATGACACGCCGTTGACGGGCTTGAAGACGAGACCGAGGACCGGCGTCACGGCATCTTCATCATAGCGGCCGGTCAAGCCACCGGCAGCGATTGGTCCCGTGGCGTTTGCGGCATAGGATTTGCTGCCGATCATCTGCAGCCGCAGTCCGGCGGTGATCTGCAGCCGGTCGTTCCAGAAACCGATGGTGTCGGACACGAACAGACTGCTCAATTTCTGCCGGTTGATCGGGAACGGATCGTCAATGTCGCCACCTGCGAAGGTGACCACATCGGGACGCGGGACAGCGACGGGATCATAGATATTGGTCGCCACTGGCGGGGCCGCATAGAATAAATAGGCATTGCGGTTGACCAGCCAGTTGATCGATCCGCCGACATTGACCTCATGCGTCCAGAGGCGCGATGCCAGCTTGGCGCGCAGACCTACGGTAGCCGCCTCGTTGTTATCCGTGCGCGGGATATAGGAACCCTGTGCCGTGGCCGCGCCGGTTGCTGCGTCGGTCAGTCTTATGGTCTGATAGAAGCCGCGCTCCGACCCGTCGCGCGCGCCGAATGATGCATAGAGCATCGCATTGTCGGCAATGTCATATTCGGCCCTGAATTGCCCGAAGATATCGCGCAGCGTGCTATTCTGCCATGGCTGACCATAATTGGTCGATGACCCCGGCACGGCAGGAATGATATTGCCGACCACCAGCTTGGGCCGCTGGTGCGCCACCCTTACACGCTGGTAGACGATGTCGAGCGCGAGCCGCAGCGGGCCATTGTCATAGTCGATGGCGCCGCCCAATAGGTAGGAGCTGCGAAATTCATCGTCGATTGCCACATCGCCCCGTCGCGCCGTGCCGTTGATCCGCACGCCCCATTCGTCGTTCGCCCCATAGCGACGGCTGACGTCGAACGCGCCGCCAATATGCTCTGGCCCGGTATAGTTGACGGTCAGCCGATTGAGATCACGCGCGCCCGCACGCTTGGGCATCAGGTTGACGCTGCCGCCGATGCCGCTGCCGCCCGGCGCGGCACCGTTGATGAAGGCGCTGGAGCCGTTCAGCACCTGAACCGACTGGGCGAGTTCGGGCGCGACCAACTGACGCGGCGCTATGCCATAAAGGCCACCGAACCCGACATCGTCACCGCTCAGAGCAAAGCCGCGGATGACGAACAGTTCGCCCGCAATCCCAAAGCCCAGCGTCGTGCGGATCGAGGGATCATTTTCCAAGACCTGGCCGAGTGTCTGCGGCTGCTGGTTAAGGATCAGCGCCTCATTATAGGTCTTGATGCTGAACGGCGTGTCTTGCGCAGCCTTGTCGCCGAATATGCCGACATTACCCCCGCGCAACACAGCCGTCTGGTTCTGCTTCTGCGCGGTAACGATGATGGCACTGTCCTGCGCGAAGGCGGGCACAGCGAAGGTCGCGAGCGATGCGCCGATCATCAGGCGCGAAAATTTGGACGTCACAATGGTATCCCCCAGGATAAAAGATCGAAAGATGGGCTGAATCAGCGTCTATGTTTCCGCATCGCCCAGACGACCGCGAGAGGCGGGACCAGGAGAGCCGCCCAAGACAACCAATCCGCCGCGCCGTCACCGGCCAGCGCAGACACCAGCCCGACCAGACTCAGTAGCGCGATGATCAGCGGCGCCGCGAAAATATGGCGAAGCGACCGGACATGATTTCGGGACTTGCCAGTCATTCCGCTGCCGCCACGAGGCCACCGCTCTCGACCTCTCGGACATGCGCGTCAGCGCCCGCACGCCGCTTGCCCAGCCACAGCAGCAAGCCGGTCCACAGGACATAGAGGGTGAAAAGGTCAAAGATCGCCCAGAGAATCTTGAGCGGAAGCGCACCATAGTCGCCAAAATGCAGGGGTTGCGAATAGGATAGCGCAACCATGTACCAGGGCATTTGGCGGATGTCGGTCAGCACGCCGCTTTCGCCATCGACCAGCGCTGGCGTCAGCACATGTTCGGTCAGCTTCGTCGTGCCCTGCAGGAAAACGGCATAATGATGCTTGCTGCTGAACCCGCCCCCAGGGAAGGCGATGAATTGCGGGTTATTGCCAGGGCGCGCCGCCCGTACCGCCGCCATGGCTTTGTCGATTGACCCGTATCGCGACGGTGGCAACGGTGGCTGGCCCGCATAGGTGCGGGTCATTTCGGCAAGTTCGCCCATCTGCCACATCTGGCGCAGCGGCGTCGCGGCGGCATTGATCACGCCGGTCAGCCCGACGACGCCCATCCAGGCCAGAGCAACGATGCCCAACAGATTGTGATAGTCGATCTGCCGCAGCCGCCGACTACGGCTCACGCGCAGGGTGCCGAAGTCCAGCTTGCGCATGAAGGGCGCGTAGAGAACCGTCCCTGACAGCAGCGCGATGAAAAACAGGAAGCCCATGGCACCCAGGAAAAGCATGCCGGGCAGACCCAGAAACATGTCGGTATGCAGTTGGAGCAGAAAATGCATCACGCCTTCCTCGCTCTCCCGACCCGTCACTTCCCCGGTCGCGCGATCAAGAACGTGAATGGTCATGTCCGCACCACTGCTGTCCGGCTGCGGGGCCGTGGTGATGGTCATCAGCGGCGTGTCATTGTCGAACGCCATGAATACCGGAACTTGGCCCGGTGCATTTGCCAAAACCGTCCCCAGCAAAGCATCAAGCGATTTCAAGCCGGGCGCATCGCTGGATGAAGGCGGTCCCGCTACCGCCATGCTGTCGGGTTCGCCTGACAGCGCGTCGATTTCATCGTGAAAGATCAGCGGCAGTCCGGTGACGCACAGCATCAGCAGGAACAGCGTGCAGATGAGGCTGGTCCATTTATGAACGAGATACCACACGCGGATTGTGCCGCGGGTCATTATAGAGCGCCCCTTGCTTAGTAATGCGAATTATTCGCGATAAATCGGGACGTGCAAACATTCAAGGGCAAATAGGTCTATGATCGGATTGAAAGCCGCTACCCCAAGGGGAATTGGACAAGTTGAATTTGATCGCTGAGGGCAAGCGCTGCGCGCGCCTTCATCAATGGCTGAATAGGGAGGATCGCACCATCCTGACATGACAGATCGGGCGCGCGGAAGGCACCATGGAAATATACAGCGTTTATCGAACATTTCGAAACCGTGGCGCGGCACAAGAAAATATATTTTATGGAAAAGCCCCGCATTGTTCAGTTGTGAGGCCGTCATCCCACATGCTCACTTTGCAGTCAGTTTCTGGGCCTAAGGGGCGTTGAAGCGCACCTCCTGGCGGTTGCCGTTATAGACAACCGTTCGTTCGGCAGGGGGTAAAGCGGCTACCAAAGAGTTCGCTTGTCCTATGACGGTGACCTTAAGCTGACGCTGTTTTGTCATCGCAGGGAAAGACCCGCGCCGTTGACTGATTGTCAGCGTCCGTTTCGCATCATCCCAGTCGAGATCAAAGCGTGCCGACTGCCCCTTTTCATAGGCATAAGTCTCGTTGTCGTCCTCATAGAGCGTGAAACGCCCACTTGCCCCCGCATAAATGCGCACATCATAGGGCGCGTCCGGCTTTTCGGTCGCATATTGCATCACCGGCCCCATCGGCACGATTGATCCAGCCCGGACGTAGAGTGGCATGATGTCGAGCGGCGCTTCGCGCGACACCGTTTCGCCCCCGCCATGACGGTGGTTGGTCCAGAAATCATACCAGTCCGTCCCTGCTGGCAAATAGGTACGCATCGTCAAGTCACGCGGCGCATTGATTGCGGCTTTATCGCGCTGCAGTTCGCTCGGCGTCCGCCATATGAAGCGGAACACCCGCCCACCTTCGGGATGGAAAAACTCCAGCCGCACGGGAAGCGCCTCGCCCTTTTTCAGCGTCCGCTTCACCGTCCGCGTGCGCGTCGCGCTGCGGTTCCATTCGTCGATCACCACCTTGCCGCCCAGATACAGCCGCATCCCGTCATTGCCGTTCAGCCCGATCTCATGCTCGCCATCCTCCGGCGCGATCAGTGTGCCGTTCCACCGGGCGGAAAAATGGCTGAGCGATGTGAGGCCCGGCGGCATTTCGGCCAGCGGTGGGTCGGGCCATGTGTGGTCGATCTTCGCGTCCACACTCTTGCCACGCGGCGTCTCGAAATTCTCGCCCGCGAAATATTGGACATCCAGCCCCGCTTTGCCGTCAGCCGAGCGCAAATGCTGCGCTGGCACCATCGTCGGCAGCGACGGCAGGATATTATACATCGCCCGCGTCACCGGATGCACCAGCAACGATGATCCGAACATGAAACTGTCGTTGATGTTACGCACCGCCGGATCGTCCGGGAAATCCATCACAAGCGGTCGCATCAGCGTTGAGCGATCCGCCGTCACCTGCGCGCTCAGGCTATAGATATAGGGCAACAACCGATAGCGCAGGTTCACCGTGTCGAGCAGCGTCTTGTACACCGGCGGGTCCAGCGTCTTGAAGATATAGGGTTCGCGCTCCACGTTCGTCCCATGCACGCGCATGATCGGGTTGAACGCGGCATATTGGAACCAGCGCGCAAACAATTCGCGCCACGCCGGATTCTTCTCGCCACCGGGAAAATCGCTGACGAAGAACCCGCCGGTATCCTGCGTCCAATAGGGATTGCCCGTGACCGTCACATTGACGCCGCCTGCCACCTGCTGCGCGAATGTCTGCCAACTGGCATAGATGTCGCCCGACCATGACACCGCGCCCGTGCGCTGCGCCCCCGCCCAGGCCGATCGCGTCAGCGTGAAGACGCGCTTGTCGCTAATAGCGCGCTGCCCCTCATAGGTGCCTTGCGTCGTCAACAGCGAATAGGGGTTCAGGTAACGAGTGAAATCGCCCATCGCATTATGGCCCAGCGCCTTGGTGTCGCGCACATTGTCGACCGGGTTCCACATGGCGGAACTCACCTCGACCTCCGTCCCGTCCATCCACAGCGCGTCCACGCCCTTGTCGAGGAGGCCGGACTTGATATGTTTGAAATAAATCTCCCGGCCCTTGGCGCTATAGGCGTCATAGACCCGCGCCTTTTTGGAAATCCAGTGCAGCGGCTTGAAGCGAAGGCCATATTGGTCGAGTTCGCGCGCCAGCGCCGTGTCATTGCCCACCGATGGCCAGATCGACACCATCAGCTTCATGTTGAGATCATGGATCGTCCGGCTCATCCCCGCCGGGTCGGGGAAGCGTTCGGGGTTCCAGATCATGCCTGACCATGTGCCGTCGCGGTCGCTGCCCCAATATTGCCAGTCCTGCACGATATAATCGAGCGGGAAGCCTTCCTTGCGAAAGGTCTTGGCCACCTCCACGATACGGTCCTGCGTGGGGTAACGCTCCTTGCTCATGAACAGGCCGAACGCCTGTTTGGGAACCATCGGCGCGTCGCCAGTCAGCCAGCGATAGGCACCCACGACGCTATCGAGCGTATCCTTGGCCGCCGGATCGCCCGCCATGAAATAATAATCCACGCCGCCCGGCGCGCTTTCCGCCCACAACCGCGCGCCCTGTGCATCATCCTTGAACCGCATCTGGGAGTAGGTGTCCCACAAAATGCCGTATCGCTGCGTCGACACCATCACCGGGATGATGATGCCGACATTGGTCTGGACCAGCAGCAATTCCTTGTTCCGGCGATTGACCTCATCATCGGCGGTGAAGCCGAACCCGTAAATCCCCTCATCGGGTTGCAGCGTGAAGCTATTTTCCACTTCATAGGTCGGCGCGTCGGAGATAGTGCGCTTCTCGATCGACTGCGGTGCCTCCGCCTTTTCGCGCGTCAGCAATCGTCCCGACGGATCATGATAGGTCAGCGCGCCGCTGCCCTTGTCGATGCTCACGCGCAATTTCTGCCCGACCAGTTCCAGCGTGTCGGCCGTCTCGCGTACGGTAAAGGGCACCGCTTCAGGCTCGCGAATGACGACCAGGCTGCGCTGGGTCCAATAGGATGCGCCCAGATTGGCGTTCACCCGCACGACCGTCGGGGAATAGAAGATCACCGACTTGGTGACGCCGTTCAGCCGAAACTGAACCCCGCTGCGCAGCTTTTGAAAATGGAACGCCGCATCATCCGCCGGAACCAGCGCCTGCATCTGTCCCAACTCGTCCAGTCCGGTCGGCGGCGGCGCGGCCCGTGCCGATACCGGCGCCAATGCCAATATGGCCGCAACCGTACCCATCCAATATGGCGACATCCGCCCTCTCCTCATTTCGTTCGTCATTATGCGACCGTTCATCGTGCGAAACGCCAATAGTCGAAATCGAGCAGCGAGCGTTCGTCATCGCCCTTACCCTTGAACAGGATGAACAGGTCGCGGACGCCGGTCGCGCCGGACACCTCCGTCGATTGCTCCTGCCACTGCCCCGCCGCGCCGGTCGCCCCAACCGTCAGCGTGCCGATCACCGGCCCGGTCAGGCCGTCCACCCGCAATTCGATCTGCGCGCCGGGCAGCGCGTTGGCGACGCTGGCCACGAACGTCCTGGCCCCATCATTACCAAAATCCACGCCTGCAACTTTGATATAGCTGCGGTTCGTGGTGCGCGTGACGATCATGCCGCCCGCATCCCCGGCCTCCGTCAGTACGCCCGGTGCCCAATCATAGGGCCGGTCCCGGTCGCGCTTGATCCGTGACGTCCAGGCGATCGTCTCGGCTTCCACTCTACTGTACGGATCGACCGGCGCAATTTGCGCTGCGCCCTTCGTGTCCCACCAGGGCTGTTTGGGGATGGTGCCGTCGGCATTATAGGTGAAGCTGGTGACGTTGATCGCCCGCCGCTCATGATGGATCAGCGTCATGTCGAAATTCAGCTCATAATGAAATCCGAACAGATAGGATTTGCCCTTATAGTCGACGATGCCGGGATGGTTGCCGGTCGAGCGCTGGCTGGGGTCCATGATCTTGCCCTTGTGGACCCACGGCCCGGTCGGCCCCTTGCTCATTGCATAGCCGATCCCTTCGGGGCAGCAGGTCGATGCATAGGCCATGTAATAATGACCCGCCCGTTTATAGAACCACGGCCCTTCTTGATAATCGGCTGGCTGGGCAACCTTCTGAATTTCGCCGGAATAGGACACCATGTCCTTGTTCAGCTTGACATACCACAGGCTGGGATTGCCCCAGTAGAGATAGGCTTGCCCGTCGTCGTCGATCCACACGGTCGGGTCGATATAGCCATTGCCCGGCGCGATCAGCGGCTTGCCGATCGCATCCTTGAACGGACCTTCCGGTCTGTCCGCTACGGCGACGGCGATCACATTCTTGGGCGATCCGGCCACGCTGATCGGCGCATAGAGGTAGAATTTGCCATCGCGTTCGATCACCTGCGGCGCCCAGGCGTCGTTGCTCTGCACCGCCCAGGGGAATGTCTTGAGCGAGGCGACGACGCCCCGGTCGGTCCAATTGACCATGTCGGTCGAACTATACAGCCGCCAGTCGAGCATCTTGAACCCGTCGGCATCATCCTCGTCATGGCTGGCGTAGAGATACACCACGCCATCATGCACGAACGGAGCCGGGTCCGCGGTAAAGCGGGTCTGGATGATAGGATTGTCGGCCTGTGCAGCAGACCAGGGCAATATCACCGCCAGCGACATGATAGCGAGAAATGGGCGAACTGATTGCATGGATAAGGATCCCATTTGCAGAAGCGAAGAAGCAGTCCTGATCGACCTGGGCTGGCGCATCGCTTCAAGCGTCAAAGAAGCCAGTATCCCCGCGTTATCATGGCGTAACCGACAACACAGTGACCGACTTTGGCGGCAGCATTACCTGTAGGCGTCCCCCGTTTACCCGTGCGGAGATTGGTCGCGGCGCGACAGTGTCCGGCTTGTCAAAGCTGTTGATCGCATCAACCCGATCGGCAGTCAGCACTGTCCCCGATGCAGCGCCGACACGAATACCCGCTATCTGCGCATCTATCTCGGCAGGCTTGGAGGGATCGACGTTCGTCAGCGCGATCCAAAGCTTCCCGTCCGTGCCCCGCGCTGCAATCGCGTCTATGCGCGGAACACGCACATCCCCGAAGCTGTAAGTCCCGGCATCGAAATCTATCGGCAGTCGCGTCGCGTTCTGGAAGGGCACATACATTTTGAAGAGATGATAGGTGGGCGTCAGCACCATCCTGGGCCCATCGGTCAAGATCATTGCCTGAAGAACATTCACCATCTGGGCGATCGCCGTCATGCGAACGCGGTCTGCGTGGCGCGTGAACATGTTGAGGCTGATCGAAGCTATGATGGCATCGCGGATCGAGTTCTGCTGATGCAGGAAACCGTCCCGGCTACCGGGCAGCTTGGCAAGCCATACGCCCCATTCATCGATGACCAGCGGGACTTTCTTGGCCGGATCATATTTGTCCATGACCGCCGAATGGACCCGGATCATATCCTCCATTTTCAGCGTATCCTTGATGAGCATGGCATATTCACGCTCGCCAAAGTCGATGCTTGAAAAGGATGGAGGCCAACTCATCCAAGTGTAGTTATGCATCGAGAGACCTTCGATGCTCCAACTCCAGTCATGGCCTTTCCATGCCTTCATGACGGCTTCGGTATAGGCCGTATCCATCGATCCTGGGCCAACGGCTATCCGCTGCATCGGATCTGTGCCCGCGACCGAGCCGCCAGCGGGGTTGTCCGTGCCTTGCTGCTGGATATTGAGGTTGCGTGTGAAGCGAGCGTAGCGCTTCATCTCATCGACATAATAGTCCGCGCTATAGGCACCGCCGCAACTCCAGCTTTCATTGCCGATACCCAGAAACTTGACGCGGTACGGTTCGCGGTGCCCGTTGGCGGCACGCTCCGCACCTGCCGTCGTACCCGGATCAGCGGTCATATAGGCCATCCAGTCGGCCGCCTCCTTGACACTGCCTGATCCCATATTGACGGAAATATAGGCTTCCGATTCGATCTGATTGAGAAAGTCGAAAAATTCGTCAGTGCCGAAGTCGTTCTTTTCCAGGGCATTGCCCCAACTGCCGTTTACGGTGACTGCGCGCTTGGCCCGTGGCCCGACGCCATCGCGCCAGTGATACTCGTCGGCGAAGCAGCCTCCAGGCCAACGAACGCTTGGGACTTTCAAGGCCTTCAGCGCGCTCACGACATCGCTGCGCATACCCCGAACATTGGGAATCGATGAACCCTCACCGACCCAAACGCCGCCATAAATGCCGGTCCCCAAATTTTCGGCAAACTGGCCAAATATGTTGCGATCGATTTTCGGACCAGTGCCATCCGCCGCCACACTCATCTTTATCGGAGTAGGCTGAGCCAGCAGCGGAGAAGCTACGACGGAAATGGCCAACGCTATTGCATGTTTGACGATCATATTCCGCATACCCTCCAAGCCAGTCACTCTGTTTGAGACGCGCCATCCCGTCATACAGAATTTAACTCATACAATTGCTATCAGCTATCTCCCTTTGTCAACACAGCCTATCCACCCGCCACCAGGCTCTTAGAGTTTCAGATTGCCGCGAGTGCTACGCTCTATCGCGTGACACTTCTTGCACTGGCTCGCAGCGTCGTGGTGTGCTTGAGGTAGGTGGCATCAATCATCCTTTGATCCGGCTTGCCGCCATTCGCGGCCAAGGCGACAGAGATCTTGTTGAATACGCCCATGCGGCGCCAGCGGATAAACCGGTTCCAGATCGTCTTGGCTGGACCATATCCGGCAGGGGCATCGCGCCAGCGCAAGCCATTGCGGATCCCGAGGATGATGCCACTGATAATCCGCCAGTCGTCGCCCCGGGTCGCCACGCGCGACAACGGAAAATGCGACTCGATCCGACGCATCGGCGCCTCCGACAACCAGATCGCATAGCTCACGACAACGCCGCCTCACGCCGCCATTGAATCTGGGGGGAGGCTGTCGACATCGCCAATCTTCAGGCTCGCCTCCGATACGTCAGTCCCGCAGCATAGACGGTGGTCAGCGCGGCACGAGACTTCGATGACGGCACCGCTTAAAGAAAGCGTACCACCTTATCTTGGCTCAAGATCATCGGCAACTTGCGAGGCGTGCGCACAAGGGCGATCCGCTCAGCCCGCCTGGGTTCAAACTCGTCACACGCTTCGCAAGCGATTTAATAGGTCCTGAACCTAGTTAAGCCATGAACTTACCAATTCTGTAAAGGGCGACACATGCCCTTAATGTCTGTATCCCGCCCGATAATGGAGAGGATATAGGGGGTCGACGCTGTCTGCCGGCTTGTCGGAGCGCTGCGCGGCGACGGCCGCCATGGAAGAGGGTAATTCAAATGGAAGAAGGCCCTCCGCCTTGGACACACCCGTCAGCACATCGAAGAGCGCCGCATCGGATGCACCGAAGCTGCCGAGCAGCACCGCCGACTTGTCCTTGAACGGGGTGAGGATCGCAGGCCGGTCAAGATAGACATCGACCACGACTGGCAGCGTCTTCGACAGCTGCCGGAAAGCCACGAGATCGGGATGTTCATCGGAGAAAGCAAGGCTGCCTTCATGCTGGATGGAGCCGAAGAAATAGTTGGGATGGAGCGTCTGGAACGGTGCAGCGGTGCGGATCACAGCAAATTCGGCATCCTCGGGCTTGTCGACGACGATCAGGCCTGCGGCATGGGCTGCCTCTGCATTGGCACCGCGCAGGAAGACCCGCTTGCCTCTCATGTCGAGTGGCTTGCGCGCTTCGAGCAGCACCATGGCCCGCGCCTGCGCCGCGCGCGCCGCCTGCTTGTCGGCTGCCATGCCAACGGTTTGGCCCGCCGCCGCTTCATCCACGAACGGATTGTCGAACAGGCCCAGTGAGAAGGTCTGCTTGAGGATGCGGACCACCGCGCGATCGATCTGCGCCTCGTTGACGAGCCCCTTATTGACAGCATCGATGATCGGCTGGGGGCTCATTACACCGCCAAACTGGTCTACACCGGCATTGATCGCCTTGGCGAAACGCTCCGGCTTGCTGAGCTGCTCCACACCCCATGCTGTCGAAACCCCTTCGAAGCTAGGGCGCTGACCCTTGGGAAAGCCATTCATGCAGATGTCACCGCAATCTTCCGTGATGGCCCAGTCGGAAAGAACAACGCCGTCGAAGCCATAGCGCTTGCGCAGCAGGTCGGTGATCAGCACCTGGCTGTAGGCTGCGCCGGTTTCCTCGACCCGTTTGCCATCGATTGTCAGGCCCTGGATCACCGCATAAGAGGGCATGACCGACGAAGGCTGCGCCGTGAAGGCCATCTCGAATGGCTTGAGGTGCAGCGAGAACGTCTGCTCATCCATCACCGCATAGCGACCATAGCGATTGTGAGCGTCCCAGCCATCCTTACCCGCGCTGTAGCCAGCAAAATGCTTCAAGACCGCCGCAACGCCGCCAGGCACGATACCGCTGGCACTGCCCTGCACGCCACGAATATAGGCCGTCACGAGGTCGCCGGCGCGCGCCGGGTCCTCGCCCAGCGTGCCATTGTTGCGCGGCCAGCGTGGTTCGGTGGAGATATCGGCCTGCGGTCCCAGTAGCAGTTGGAAGCCGACCGCACGCAGGTCACGCCGCACCACATCGCCGAATGTCTCGATCAGCCTGGCATCGCCGATTGCAGCGAAACCGAGCGATTCGGGCCACTGGCTGAAATCCCCGGCGCCAACGCTGGCCCCTGCTGTTTCCTGGAAGTGGTGGCGCGGGTCCGTGGCCATGACTGCGGGAATGCCAAGCCGTCCCTCTTCCATGATCGCCTGGATCTCATTATGTGCCCGCGCGAGATCCTGGGCACCAAGCACCAGCATGGAATTGAATGTGGTGACGTTGCCACCTTTGTTAACCCCCAGCAAAACCTGCAAATCATAGCCGGTCGCGGGCTGACCAAATGGTGCGTTGCCGTACGCGTTTGCAACGACCATTTGGCCAACCTTTTCTGCGAGCGACATATGCTTAACCAGGTCGCTTGCACGATCTTCGGGTGACAACCGCCAGTCTTCATAGCGATCAAGCGAACCATTTCGATTGAGATCTCGGAAAATCAGTTCCTGCACCTCGATTAGCGGAACGGCTCGTCCGGCAACGGAAATCTGGGTCGGGCGAGCATTCAGGTTAGGCGACATCAAGAAGAGCATGGCAACGCCAGCCCGGCCGACCCTTTTTACAATATCCATCTCTGCTCTCCCTATCCGGTCAGGCCGCTGCTTTGCCGCTCTGGCCACATGGTCGTCGCTCCTGGCAGATACAAAGCGGGGGAAGGACAAATTCGTCAATCAAACGCGCGTTGCGGTTAGATCGACGCCCTCCCCTGCCTAGCCGAAGCTTAGTAATCGATGCGCAGGGACAAGCCGACCTGACGAACCGAATTGAGGCCAAAGCGCTGATTGTACGTCAGCACGTCGTCATTCGCTTCACCGGAATCTGTCGCAATGTTGCTAGGAATAATCTCGTTGAAGCAGTTGTTGCAGAAAATGCTCGCGCGCAAACGGTCACCGATATTCACACCGCCACTGAAGCCGAACGTATCGACCGGGCCAAGCTCGGCGCCCGGAGCCCTGTTGATCCGATAGTTGACGCTAGAGCGGTGATACCAATTGGCCTGCACAAAAGGCGTAACAGAGCCAATTGCTGCAAATTCGTAGATCGCCTGGACGGACGTTGTGAATTTGGGCGAAAGCGGGAGTGACATGCCCGCTGCATCAAATGTATTGTCGACGGCGCAACTCGGATCTGGCTGCCCAAGATAGCATTCCGCACCGGCAAAGCTCTTATATTTAGCATCGAGCAAACTGGCCGAAGTGTTAATGGTCAAACCGTCCGTCGGACGCAGATTCAACGTCGCTTCCACGCCCTTGGACTCTACTTTGGCGGCATTCTGGACCACGAACGTCCGCAGATCGTTATTGAACGACTGGACCTGGAAATTGTCGAACTTTGTAAAGAAAGCCGATGCGTTGAATGTCACGCGGCGATCGAGGAACGTGCTCTTGAAACCAACTTCGAAGGAATCCGATGTCTCGGCGTCGATCGGCCGCACCGTTGCGCCGCCGGCCCCATCAGCGATCGCGGTCGTGTTAAAGCCAGGACCTTTGTAGCCGCGGCCATAAAAGCCGTAGAACATCAGATCGGGTGTCGGCTCATATTGCGCGCCAACCTTATAGCTGAAGTTCGTGTTCGACGTGTCTGCCGTGTACCGCCCAGGGATGATACCGAAGTTGATGAATGTCGTTGCGAGACCCTGCGTCACATCAAGGCTGACTTCGTCGCGCGTGACACGTGCGCCGCCATAAATCTGCAAAGTATCGGTCAGATCGTAATTGAGCTGGCCGAAGGCTGCATAACTTTCAGTGTCCAGCCGTGCCTGATAGGCGCGCCCGACCGCGAAATCTCGCTTCGTGGTGCCGCAACTGGCCGCAACAGACTCGCCGACGCAGAATGGTTGGCCTCTCAGAGCCTGATTCATAATTATCCGATGAAATTTCATAGTCTTGCGATGCGCCGCGCGAATAGCTGGATAGAAGCTATGAACAGCCACGCAGTTGCCGATG